>ENA-OYZN01000236-OYZN01000236.1-human-gut-metagenome-genome-assembly--contig:-NODE-236-length-31969-cov-12.590274_pt1 | contig 31969 bp, 25 predicted proteins | sample MGYA00243294_ERZ653483 | MGnify/ENA primary metagenome ERZ653483 (study PRJEB26926, sample SAMN06165155) | human gut metagenome | biome: ENVO:00009003; feature: ENVO:2100002; material: ENVO:00002003... | reverse complement strand
ACGGGGAATCACAACTGTATCGGAAGCAAACCGTTTTCTCGAAAACGAATACAGGATTCTGTTCAACCAGAAATTTTCTGTCGGACCTGAGGCAGAATCCATCTTTGTCCCTTTGGAAAAGAATGTAGATATCGACTCTGTCCTCTGCGTAAAACATACAAGAAAAAGGGATTCTGCCGGGGTATTTTCTTTTAAAAACAGGTACATTCAGATACTTGACCGGGGATTTCCCATTATTGGTTCACGAACAGAGATAACGGTGTTTATGAATCCCCGCTTTGGAATACGAGTGGAATATCAGGGTCGTGTTTATGATACAATCCGCTACATAAAACCGGAACGGAAGGATCTAAGCAGAAAGGTCACCAAAACGGTGATCAATACAGTAGAACCCCATCTTCAGTTACGGCATAGTACGGACGCATGGAAAAACATATGGTGGATGGAAGACTATAACTTATCATTAAAATTTCTTTATGAAATCTTTTTTGAAAAACAGCAGTCCACCTCATAAAACATCTGGCAACAATATACTTAATGTTGTCAGAAAAACATAATATTATTTTAAAATACTATTTACAAAAGTGACATTTTCTAAAAATAATGTACTGTAAAAAAAGTGACATTATTAAAAGTTATTGACATGCGATACACTTTTTTTCAGTTTTTTTCTATTTCAGCCTGATTACAATTTGTACTCAAATATGCACCTCCTACTCCCGGTTGTCCTTCAAGCTTTCTACCATACTGGTTTTCTTTACCTTGCGCCTTAAAATTGCCAGTGACAATGCATAGCTGACCATAATAATCACTATAAATTCTATCACTGATTTGGGATAAATTGTTGTCTCAATATAGGTCTTATACTGACTGACACTCATTTCAAAATTAAGCCTGCAGGCAGCCACACCGGCAAGCAGGCTTAACACAATTCCAATTGGAACCAATGCATGATAAACATTGGTTACCATACGGTTAATCTCCTTATCGTGATAGCCTAACACCTTCAGCATGGACAGTGATGCGGTGTTTTCGGAAATCAGCATATTTACCATCAGATAAACGGTAACAACACAGATAACTGCCCCGAACACATAAACAATTCCCATCATGCTGTTCATCGATACCACAACTGCATCAATCTGGTCTGCCAAATACTGTTTGGTAATCTCATTGGTAATCTCACTCTCATCAATATCCAGCTCCCTGTCACTCATCAGCACATTATAGCAGCCCTCCGGCAGACCAAGGAGTGTACATGCCTTTTCTCTGGAGGTATATAAAACACACTGGGAATCATTTTCCACAATCCCGTCGATGGTTACCGTATACTTTTCTCTGGAGGCAGGCTCCACAAAGGTCAGTTCATCTCCTTTGCCCACACCGTAATTCATTGTTCCCATACTGGATATATAACAGCCCCCATCCGTTAAATCTGCATTTTCCCCGGAAGCCTGTTTTGTATTGACATATTTATCATCATCCATTCCCATCAAAAGCATGGTATCATCCTTGATTTCCACCTCAAAGGAGGCAGACAAAATCTTAACTGCACCTTCTAAATCAGCCGGTTCTTCCTCCGTCCCCGCATCTGTTTTTAATTCTGAAAGAAAGTATTCGTATTCAAAAGTACCGATGGTATCCACGGTCTTACTGACATACGAATCCATGGAATCAATGCAGGCAAGACAGAATACAATTACAAAGCCTCCTATCAGGATACCAAGAACAACCACAACACTTCTTCCCCAGTTTCCAAAAATCTGACGGATTTTGTACTTTGTCTGAAAGGATATATTGGCATTTGCCAAACGCAGTTTTTTCTTGTTCTTCTTATAGGAATTCCCGCTAATCATACCGATAACATTGCCCTTCATAACCCGCATCGCTGTAAAATACACTGTCAAGAAATAAACAATTACGGGAAATAGTATGGCAAAGACAAGTTTATCCGGAGTAAAGGAAATCGAAACAGGAAGCGGTTCTGTCTTAACAAAAATCAATTCCATAATAGAATCTTTTAGAATCTGAGCCAGCACCAGTCCCACCAGACTTCCACTTATCCCCGGTATCACACCGAAAAAGCTGTAATGCAATGCCAGTCTGCTCTTTTTATAACCCAGTGCCTGTAACACACCGATTAACTTCTGCTCCTGTCTGATTTTCCTTCCAAGTACAATGGCAATCATCAAAACTACAAATAAAACCATGAATGGCAGGATAATACCGGAGTAAACCTCCGTACTGTCAATATCGTCCGTCAAAGTGTTTATTCTGGTATTGTTCTCTGCTTTCAGGTAATAATTTGTCTCAAAGCTGTCATAAAGTGCAGCCCGGAACTCATCTTCGTTGGTATCCTCACCATATCTGACCGAATAATACCGGTTCACCTTATCCTCAGGAATCCCGGCAAATGCTTTGTCTGTCACAAGTGCCAGTCCAAATACATCCGATACCGCATAGGTATCCTCTACATTTTGCAGGCAGAACATATAATCAGGACGCACAAACCGTCCCACCACATGATAAGTTTTCCCTCCAACCTCAACCGTGCTCTCCCCATTCCGCAGTCCATGACTGTCTGCTATATGGGAAGTCAGAAGGAGTTCATTGTCATCTTCTAAATCTCTGCCTTCGGATACTTCATATCCATTTACCTTCTTCTGCCCTGTAATAAGACGAAGCACATAGGTCTGCTCTCCGTCTGTCACATCATAATCTGCATAAAGCTGCTCCTCAATGGCAACATGATATGTCTTTTCCAATTCTGCAATATCCTCATCCGTCATTGCCTTATTTGTTGTAAACTGGGCATCCTCCAGATGACATTCCTTATAGAACCTGTCAACATACGCTCTCCGTCCGTCTGCTCCGCATGAGAATATCAGATACAGGAGGACTGCCAGCATTGTAAGAATTCCCACACACAGATAAAAGGATAGATTATTTTTAATATTTCTCTTATATCTTTTATTCAATGTCATTTTCATACCTCATTATCTTATTAAAAACTAGGCAATTGCGAAACTCAAACAAAGTAGATGTGCGCTTCGCAATTATCTATTATTTAAAACTGTATTACAGCTCCAGCTCCTCCACCTTCTTTTTCCCGGTATTCTCTATATTAGAATATACCTGTCCATCCCGGATGCGGATGATGCAATCCGCCATAGCGGCGATAGCCTCGTTGTGGGTAATAATCAGAATCGTTGTGCCAAATTGCAAATTTACCTTTTGAATAAACGAAAGAACCATTCTTGATGACTTCGAGTCCAGCGCCCCGGTAAGCTCATCACACAGCAGCAGCTTCGGATTTTTTATCATTGCTCTGGCAATTGCAACCCTCTGCTGCTGTCCACCGGATAATTCTCTTGGAAAACGGTTTTTATATTTTTCAATATCCATTGCCTGCATGACCTCTTCTATATCCAACGGCTGCTCCGCTATATCTGCCACCACTTCAATATTTTCCTTTACGGTCAAATCCGGAATCAGGTTATAGAACTGGAATACAAACCCAACATCTGCCCTGCGGTAATCCGTCAATTCTTTATTCCTAAGTCCGGAAATCTCTCTGCCATCGATTTTCAGCACCCCTTCATCCGGACTGTCCAAGCCTCCCAGCATATTTAACATCGTGCTTTTTCCTGAGCCGGACGGTCCCAGTATCACTGCTATTTTTCCTTCCTCAATACAAAGCCCGGCACCGTCCAATGCGTGCACGGCAGCCTCGCCTTGTCCATAGCTTTTACGGACATTTATCATTTCTATAAACATATTCCTTCTCCTTTCCGGTTGTTAGTCGCATCTAACCATCTATATATAAATAGCATAATATGTATATTTCTTCTACACCCAAATAACAATATAGTCCCAAATAGCATCCAGATACAACCGGGAATTATTTTGTATTTGACTTTACCGGTACTTTATTTAAAATAGAAGTAAACCTTTAGCAAATTGGTACACATATAACGGCGCATGATTAGGAACAAAGACGATTGCCATATAAACGATTGTCCCTTATAACAGACAGATATGGATAGGAGCATCTGATATGATAGAAAAAAACGAGAACAACACCAATGGTTATTATAACGCATGGAAACATATTTTTGGTATATGTAACACCCTTCCGGGTGTAACCATTGACCAGTCAGAAGAAAAAATACATGCACATTTAGAATATGAGGATAACTTTGCTGACCTGTACATGATTCCGGTATTTCCGGGAATAACGCTGATTGGAATGGATTACCGTATGCCTTACTTCCGCTACGAGACCTTTCTTCCGGTTGCCGGCTCGTCAGGCTTAAGCCCTAAAGCAGTTACGGAAATAAGAAACCGGATTTTCCATTATAAGGATATTGCCAGCATTACCAAGTTTAATTACTGCCACTGCGGCAGAACCGAGCTCCTTACCGGAAATGATGTATACGTCTATATGAAGGAGCACGAATTTGCCATTGATAAATCGTCATTAACCAACCAATGCGATTTTCCCCAGGGCTATTATCTGGGCTTTGGTTTTATCATAGACGATAATTTTTCTTCCTTAAATTCCGGCATTGCAGAAGCCTTTGATATAGATACAGACAGGCTTTGCAGCAAATATTTAAATAAAAACAACCAATTTACTTACATAACCAGCTGTAACAGTGAAACCCTTGCCCTATGTGAGCAGATTTTTCATATTTCCTGCAATTATCAAAAATCAGATATTTACAGGCTCCGGGCTCTGACGATTCAGCTGATTACCTCATATCAGTCTGCCACAGAAACCAGCCCCATTGGCACACGGACTTATTTAACAAAGTCCCAAATCTGCATTGCAAAAAATGTGGCAAAACAAATCCGTGCAGACCTTTCTTCACACACCTCCGCAAAAAAAATGGCGGCAGATTACAACACCAGTGAGACAAGCCTTAAAAACTATTTCCGGGAGGTCTATGGTGAAAATCTCTCTGCCTACCGGAACCGGCTGCGCATGGAAAAAGCGGCAGAGCTGCTTCAAGATACTTCCCTCTGTGTCTCTGCCATTGCAGAGCAGGTGGGATATTTAAGTCAAAGCAAGTTTTCTGCCGCTTTCAAAAAATATTATGAAGTTACTCCTGTGGAATTCAGAAGAAAAAGCGCATTGTCCGCGCTGGATTCGGAAAAGGCTTCCTTTTAGGAGTGCTGCCAGCTCTCCATGAAAATCGCATTCCATATGATACCGGACATTATTGAGATAAGTAATTCTATTACGTTGATGCCACAAGCAGAATCACTGCGTATCCCAGAAAACCTAAGCCCATAGGACCCGGAATTACCAATTTCCTATTTATTCTTTCTAGAATTTTATAAAGAAGCATAAATGTGATTGGATTCAGCAATACAAGTATTTTGGGTACATTAACTGCACCTGTCACAATTCCCATTATAATGCATACTGTAGTAACACCTGCAAGGCTGATTACCCCCAGTACTACAGGTATAAACAAAATCTTATCTATTGTCTCAAGGGTTCCCTCAGCCAATTCAAAATCTTGCTTCTCCATAATCTTTTTATATACCAGCGGCTTTATGCAAAAAGCCGCATGAAGAAGCAAACCGGTATACGCAGCTACACAAATTCCTATTTTTAAAATGATTTCCAAGTTTCTGTTATTTTGCCCAATTAAGGTTCCAATTGCCCACACTGACAAATAAGTTCCCGGCTGACCAAGTAAAGAAAGCAAAAATGAAAGACAGATTCTACGCTGTGACAATTTACTCCAGTTGCTGTCAATATTTTTTCTTTTACCTATCTTTCGATTATCATCTCCCATATAACCTATTAAAACATCCGAAGCCACACATAAAATGGCTCCTATCATCCCATAGACAGCTATCATTATATTCATTCCCAAACTCCTCCACCATTTCTATTTTATCTATCCGACAAACAAAAATACATACCGTACTACTTCTTTAACACAGCATACAGGTTAAGTGCAGTAACAATCCCTAAAATTACAAGAAAAATCACAGCCATAGTGGGATAAATGTCAAGAATACCTGCCATGTCATTTCTGTTTATTCTGTAAATAATATCATACAACGAAAGTACAATTGGCAAGGAACAGCATAAGTAACTTAGGATTCCAAAAATATTAAATTTTCCATTCCCTTTAATCACCGCAATGACTGCAAGAATGACAGCCGCCGGACAAAGTACAAAATCAATCAACCCCATAGCATGACTCCTTTCAAACTCTAATACCCCCATAAACCTGCCAGCAGACTTACAATACCTGCATCAATCAATCCACACAGCGGACAGATAATAACCAGCCATAATCCAAAATGATTTGGCAGTGCCAGCTTTAACAGCCAGTTCTTTAAGCTATACAGCTCGCTTCCTTCTGTTCCCGGAAGCTCCAGCTTCCGTCCCATCTTCTCCCGAAACAAGATATTCCATCCAAAAAAATCAGCCATATCAACGCAGAACATCTGAATATAGCCTGCAAGAAACAGTGCCTTGAAACCACGAATACCAAGCAAAAACGTACTGCAAATACTGAAAATCAATACCGCCGGCCACAAAATCAGAAGCATTCTGTTCTTTCGTTTATTACTGTCCTCTGGAATTTTCGGTGCAATTTTTTGAATACCGATGGGATACATTCTGGTAAATGATTGTGGGTCTAATAACGAAACCAGACACAGAGTCAGTGCAAAAATTCCTCCCATGGCAATTCCATCTAAAACTACATGCAGCCACACCATTTTCAAACCCTCCTTATCAAAAGTAAAATCTTATTGACTTAAAATATCTATTTTCTCTTCCATGGAATACACCGGTTTACCTGCCTGCAATAGGCAGCATATTGCTCTCCATACAAATCATGCAGCCATTTTTCTTCTGTATGTTTCATAAGCACCGTTAAAAACAGCCAGTATAAAAACGGCAATATACAAAGCCATACATCATTTGCAATCAAAACAGCACCTGTGCACACCATTAAAAAGGAGGTATAAATCGGATTTCTCACATAGGCATAGATACCTGTTGTAACCAGTTTATTTTTACGGATATGGTCACCTAAATCAATTTGCGCATAGACAAAAATTATAATCCCGGCAATAATCAGGGCAATTCCAAGCACAATAAATGGAAGCCTTAAGATTTCTGCATTTCCCACATGGATGATACGGAAAGCAGACAATAATATTCCAATCAGGGTAACAATGATAATAATTGCTACATAAACCGGTCCAACTCCATACTCCGGCAAATGCTCCTGCTCTTTCATAATCACAAACTCCTTTCATTTTTTGCATATCAGGCGTTTGCGCAGCTTCCTGATTCAAGATGTAAGTTGTGCATATGCCTTAATATCGTGTTAGTCGAGACTAACCATATGTCATTATAACATTTTTCAAACAAATATCAATAGAAAAAGAGAGAGCCAAACGTTATTTCTCTGCCGAACTGACAAAAGCCTTAAATATCTTCCGGCTGTTCTCATCTGTATGATAAGAAAATTCCGGATGCCATTGCACTGCCCAGATAAATTTCTTATCCGGCATATACACCCCCTCAATCAATCCATCCCTGGAAACCGCCATGACTTCCAGCTGCGAAGATAAATCCTTAATTGCCTGATGATGATAGCTGTTTACTCTTATACTCTGCGTCCCCAGCAAATCATAAAGGACGGTTCCTTCCCTGACGCACACCTCATGTACCGGAATATCATAGGGCGGTGTCTGGTGATGCTCTGTTTCCGTTTGCACCTGGACAGGAATATCCTGATAAAGGGTCCCGCCAAGTGCCACATTGAGAAGCTGTATTCCCCGGCAGATGCCGAGCAGCGGTTTATCCACATACAAAACCTCCTTAAGCAGTGCTGTCTCCATCCTGTCACGCTCCGGACTGCACTCCCCACATTGCAAAAGCTTTTCTTCCCCGTACAATCCGGGCGATACATCCTGGCCTCCCGTAAATAAAAAACCATCACAGACAGATACCATCTGCCTTATCAAATCCATATCCTCCGTCAGAGGAAGCATGACAGGAAAGCCTCCGGCTTCCATAACACCCTGCATATATCCCGGCAGCATCCAGTAGCTTTCCTTTTCATAGTCAACCAAAGGCACAATGCCAATTATACTTTTTTCCATAACCTGTTTCTCCTCTAAAAAGCATTACATCATACAAACCAGCCGTTCTTCCTTCATATCATGATAAACCATGCAGTTAAGCTCCTGTACGGAATAAATGCCAATCACTTCTTTTAATTCTTCACCTTCCGGATAAAAATCTGTCAGCCTGTTTTCCAGCTTCTGTACCAGCCCCGGATGAAATTCTATCGTCCTTTCATCATCAAACACGGCACCGTAAAGTATGCCGGCTTCTACCAAATCCTGGAAGATATGGCTTCCGTAGGAAAGCTCCGGCATATACCCTGCACGCCGTTCCGACACCTCACAGATTACATCAAATTCACTGATATCGGCAAAGGTGGTGGGCACTCCCAGCTCCGGTGAAGAAGTTCCGATTCTTCCCGGTACCATCAGCATCAAATGCTTATCTTTATTGCGGAAATACCAGTTCAATGCTCCTATGGCTCTGGCAACAGACGGTTTTGCATAATGCTCCATCTGATAGTATGCAACTGCATCCACCATGACAATGTAGTGAAGCTTTATCGCCTCGGATAATCCCATAGATGCATGTCTGCATTCCAGAATCACCTTATCCTTACGAATCTCCTTTGGAATCTCTATGCTTTCCTTGTCCTGCGCTACCTGTAACGGTCTGCACTGCAAAAGATTAATCACATAATCTCCCTCACAGGAAACATTAATCGTATATTCAATATCCACAGGATACTGATACTCCTCCTGAATCAGGGATAAAATGTCTCTCATGGACTGCATCAGCTTTTCATTTCTGACCAGTCCCTCACAGGAAATAAACAGAATGCTCCTGTGCTGTCCCCTCTCCCGGAACAGCCTTTCCGTATCATAATCATGCTCTAAAAGTACCCGTTTCATATATTCCGGCAATTCTTTTTCTACTGCGGGCAGCTCCCAGCTGTCCACAGTGCCTGCAGCAGTATCAATCAAATCTATCCTTCTTTGGGAATACTGGTGCTTCTGTTCACTGTTCACTGCCGCTGTCAACGCCGGTTTATCGAGACTGACCAGTCTTGGATAGGAGCCCTTTGCCCTGTCTACCGCTCCTGTTCCCAAACCCATTACCAGCCGGAGCATTCCCGCCTTAGGGTCAGTGGATTGCAAAAAGCGATAGGGACTGAAGGAATATCCCACCCCGGCGGCACATGGCATAAAAAAGCCTTCATAACGCGAACCCGATACCCTTTGCACCAGCAGCGACATCTGCTCGTCTCTTTCTGCCAGCCTCCTTCTCAGCCGGTAATCCAGCGCAGACCGGCTCATGGTGCTGGCATACACCGTTTTTACAGCCTCCTCAAACTCCGCAAGGCGCTCCTCCATTGTACCGGTATTGGCGCAGAATACCGATTCATATTTTCCCGCAAAGGCATTTCCAAACCCGTCCTCTAAAATGCTGCTGGAACGGACAATAATCGGATTCTGCCCATAATAATCCAGCAGCCTGCAAAACTGCTCCCTCTGATAGGAAGAAAATTTTCCTGACCGCAGACACTGGGCAAAGGTATCTGCCAGACTGAAATATTCCTCCTTTCTTCTCTGCCGGACTCTGATATCCCAGAAATCGTTATCCACGATATAGGAATAAAACACATCGGAACCGATATAATAGGAATCGTGGGGTTCTAGCTTCTCATACAAATCCGGTCTTTTGTTTTCAATCAGCTTTCGTGCTAGCAGCATGCCACACGCCTTTCCGCCAATCATTCCCGTACCCACCATCCGGTTCCGTATCTCAAAATAATCCTCCGGTTTAAAATTTGCCTTAATAAGCTTCCGCATTTTTTCATCCCTGCTGAGCATGATATTGCACATTCTGTTACAGGCATCTGTCACATCCAGCCCCTGCTGATACATTTCCGCAGTCATATTGAAAAATCTGTCCCAGCTGTCTGTATTCTGCTCATCCTTTATCAGAGGATTGCGGTTCATGAGGCTGTAAAATCTGCTGACCTGTACCCCATCAAGAACCGGGCGGAAGCTTCCCGTTTCCTTCTCATAGGAATGGGGGAGAAACATTGTATCCGAATAACGGTTCCACACCTTCAACGGTCTTACATAGACATGGGATGTATCGGAATATACATCGATAAACAGCTGTGTTGTATCCCTAATCTTTGCAATTGCCTCAAAGGAATGCTTGCCTCTTATCAGCGGAAAGAAAGCGACTGTGTTTAATTGGAATAAGAAGGGACATGTCACCTTAAAAAAATTTCCCATCATTAAGTCTGTTGACCATGCTGTCTGTAATTCTGACAGGCAGTCAAACACATAAAATGCATCCTCCCCCTCTTTTTCAATCAGATTATGTATCTCCACTGTAAAGGTCTCAAACCGGTGGGATAATTCCACCTGAACCACCCGTACCCCATCCTGTTCCTCCACTAACGGCATATGCGAAGCAAAGCGGACATAGATTATATTCCGCTTATCCTGCACTGCCTGTTTCACATAAGGCTCCAAAAATAAATGAAATTCCTCAAGGTTATTGACACGCCACACAACATTATCTCCCAGGCGTATGTTGTCCAGCGCCTTATCCAATTCCGGTATCCCCGATGAAATCCGTTCAAAAGCTGCCATATACCCACTCCTTTCCCACATCCAATATATAGACAATTGCGAAACTCATTATTTCAAAATGTGAGTTGTGCAAACGGTCCGAAAAACATATTTGTTACATTTGTACAACGTAGGCTATCAAAAAATCAGTTTCGCAATTACCTATATCCACTACAATTTCTAATATTATTTTATCACTATAGGTCTGGGTATAATAGTACATTTTAGAAAGATTTTCCCTGTTAATTTCATTTAATCTTTGATAAAGACTTAAAATTCTTTAGTTGTCCTTTCAAACAGATAATCCACCAAAGCCCTTACCAGCACCCTCACCGTCTCCTGATACCCTTCCGGTTCTAACATCTCCCTGTTTGCAGATGTCATCGCCAACACATTGCAAAGATTCACCACCACCTCCGGTTTACACTCTGTATGCTCGCCTAAATGCTCTAATAACTGGTTTGCAAAGGCTACACTGTCATTTTCCATTTCCTCATCTGGAATCGTCCGCATAATCCGGTTCATTTCCTCTATCGTAAAATAGTCATATACCGTACACTTACTGGTATACCTCCTGTAAAGACAGCTTTCCACCTGCTCTCTCTTTGGCAAACCACCTGCTGTAAGCTCCCGTAATTCCTTCCGGTTATCCTCCTTAATCTTCTGCATAATTTCATAAAAATACAGCTCCTTGGAGGAGAAGAAATTGTAAAAGGTCCCCTTTGCAATCCCTGCCTTTGCAGTCACTTCATCCAGTGAAATATCACGGTAGCTCTTCTGCTTCAGACTCTCCTGACCGATTTCCAACAGCTTATCCCGGATGATTTGTCTATCCTTTTCCGAAAAAATTTTAGGCATTTTCTTTCACTCCCTTTTCCTGCCCTTCTCTTTCCTCTATAAATCCGGTAACAATCTGCGCATATTTATCCAGCCGGATTAGTAACGCTAAATGTCCACCTGTTATGTCGGTTATCACTGTCGGATGCGGCATAATGGCAGCCAGGGAATCCTTTACCGGCTGGCTGAAGGTATCATCATCCTCCGACAGAAGTAATAAAACCTTTCCGTCCCATCTGGTAAAGTCCTCCGGAACCATGCCAAAATGATTCTGTGCATCAATCAAAAAGTCAATCATATGAAGCTCATAAGGCTTTGTCAAGAGCGCCAGCATTACATCACACAAGCCCTCCATCAGATTCTTTTCCTCTTCCGTAAAGTCCGTAGTCTTCTTTTTCATAACCACATTTTTGATTAGTTTCTTATAAAGTGAAAAAGGTATGACCTTTAACAGCTTCTTGCTCTTTTGCTGGTTTTCAATCATATTCATTAAATGCCCGTAAGCCTCCTGTCCCATATCCTTTGCCAGGGAACAGGTATTGGACAATACCAGCCCTTCCACTACCTCCGGGTACTGCTTTGCAATAATCTGCGCCACAATACCGCCTAAGGACTGTCCCACTAACCATGCCCGGATTCCCAAAAAGGAAAGCAGCTTCGCAACCCCGTCTGCAAATTCGCGGTTATCGGCATAGTCCATCTGATAGTCAAAGGTCAGTACCGAAAATTCCTTCGCAAACCGTTCAAAATGCAGATAGAACAAATCCGATAATCCGATTCCTCCTGTTAAAAGCACCAGAGTAGCTTTTCCCTTTGGATTCTTGTAATAACGGTATGTAAATTGTTTATCTCCCTGCTTCATTATCTGCGCAGGATACTTTTCATAAAATTCTTTTAATGTAATCATTTTTCCATTCTCCTTTTTGATTTAAATGACTCAACAATTTTTTAAGTCATTTAAATAGTACCACACACAAATAAAAAAGAGAATGTAATTACATGAGAACATTTCTCAAAAGCCAGAAAGAAAGCACAATTCCCTAAAATATTTTTTTAACAAAAACTTTACCAAATAATATAATTTGACATCTTATCATTTTTTCCGTTCTATGCTATACTTTATAAAATTATATTTTTATACATTGGAAGAAAGGGGTAGCAGCTATGGCTTTACAAAACACAAATCCTATAAAAAAGAAATCTTCTTTACGCAGAAAGATGATTCTTGTAATGATTCCACTAGTCATTTTATCTTTTGTTATTGTATCTGTTTTTACCTATTCAAACACCAGAAAAATCGTTGAAAATAATTCCTATGAACAGATTGAACTGGTTGCAACTGCTATTGACAGTAAAATTGCCAAAGAAATCAGTACCACGGCGGGGATTGTCAACAATGTCAAAGAAACGGTTAACCGTACCTGTGATGATACGCAGGCAATCCATGATTACATATTTGGAATAGCGGACGCCTATCCGGATATCATTCCCAACGGCATTTACTGCGGATTAGAGGACGGTACCTATATCGACAAAATGTGGACCCCGGATGATGACTGGGTTATGAAGGAACGTCCATGGTATACGGCAGGTATCCAGTCTGATGGAATCACATTTGGCGAAATGTATTTAGACTCTGACACTCAAAAATATATTGTTTCCGTTTATACCAATATCAGTGATGAGAAAGACAATGTTATCGGGGTTGTTTCGGCTGATGTACAATTAGATGCAATGGATGCTTTACTGCGGGAGCAGACACTGTTTACCGGGGGATTCTCTTACGCAGTGGATGCCACCAGCGGCATTATTTTTGGTAACAAAAACAATGAGTCCATAAACGGAAAAACGCTGGAGGAATGTACAGATACCATTTCCCAGGCAATCACTGAAATGCTGGAAAACCAGACATTTGACGAAATTACTCTCATAGACGGACAATATCTGAATCTTCACAAGGTGGAGGGAACCAATTTTGTTATTATCTGTCAGGTGGCAAAAAGTGACGTAGATTCTGCTCTCACCCCAATCATACGGACCTCTTTCATTACATCCCTTGTAGGAATCATTTTCTTAGGAGCAGCATTATTTGTTATCCTGTTCCTGCTGTTAAGACCGATAGGCAATATTAACACAATGATTGATTCCATGAATACACTGGATATCACACACCGTATTGATATCAACACTTCAGATGAATTAGGAACCATTGCAGACAATTTAAACCAGATGTCAAACCAGTTAAATGAAACCCTTACCGCAATCGAGCAGTCTGCCCATACCATCGACAATAAAGCCATGGAAAATGAAGAAACCGCCAGACATCTCTACTCTTCTGCGGAAACCCAGTACGAAGCCATGGAAAGTCTCACCGCCTCTATGGATGACCTGTCTAAAGCAGTCAACACCATAGCAGAAGGAGCCTCCATCCTGGCAAACAACGTATCCAATACCAACGATGCTGCAGATACGGTAAAAAATACCATCGACAATACGGTTACGCTGGCAAATTCCGGCAGAGACAATATGAATGTCATGATTGATAAAATGCATTATATTACCCAGTTATCTGACAACCTGCAGGAGGCTGTCAACAATGTGCATTCCGGATTAAACGGCATCAATACAATGGTCAATGTAATCCAGGATATTGCAGAGCAGACCAACCTGCTGTCACTAAATGCCAGCATTGAAGCTGCCAGAGCTGGCGAATCCGGAAAAGGCTTTGCAGTGGTTGCAGACGAAATCCGGACGCTGGCAGAAAGCTGCAGCAGCTCTGTCACGGACATTGTAAATACAACAAACAATATGCGTAAGCTGGTAAACATTGTAATGGAAAAATCCTCAGAGAGTAAAAATGCAATTTTAGAAAGCTCCGCTGTTGTAAATGACACCGGAATAACCTTTGAAAATATCCGCCAGACCATCACTGATATTAATTCTGCAATGACTACCGTAAAAAGCGCCATTGCCAATGTGGAAAATGTTGCAACGGATATTGCTGCCAGCACCGAGGAACAGACTGCCGGCACCGAGGAGATTCTGGCAACCTGTGAGCAGGTTATGAATATTGCCAGTGATTTCCGCGACGATGGCTCCCGGATGTCTGCATCCAGCGAAGAATTAAAACAGTTATCGGATTCACTGACAGAGCAGATTGCAAAGTTCCAGTTAGATTAAATTGTTACAAAAGCCTGGAATTCTTTTTATCAATGAATTCCAGGCTTCTAATAATTACACCAATGCCTGCTTCTCCACCTCCCGGCTAAGTCGGCACCGTTTTTCTGAATACGCAGGTCTTGCTATTTACCACACTTACAAATCATCCAGGGACTGCTCCACCACATCAATTAACTTTTCCATACTCCTTATACTTTCCTTAGGCATCTGATTTAAAACCCGGGTAATCTTCTCCATCATATCGGCATGAAGCTTTCTGTGATTTTGATAAACGGTATAGCCCTGTACCCAAGTCCCTCGCTCAGAAAATGCGACGGTGTTCTTACAATCACACAGGAAATGTCATGAAACTTCTCCGCCGCTATAAGCGCATATTCCGTCCCCTTTGAAATGGCATCCACCCCTATTTTCTCATATCCTCCAGCCTTCAGCCACCTAATTGCCCTTTCAATATATTCTAACGGCACCCGGTCTAAATATTTTCCCGTCTGCTGTGTCTTAAAAAGCCCAATTGCCAATGCAGCCATTCCGTTTGCCTGATAAAACTCTGCAATGGCTTTTGCTACTGTCATGCCTCCATCACTTCCGGAATTTCTCATCTGGCAAAGCAACAATAAAATGCAAATAGTATCTACACTTATGCATGATTCATTAAAATAGGCAGATACTATCCATGAGGTGACCGATTATGAAATATAACAATTTACAGGACTTAATATCACATAGCAGCAGCTCCAGACGATATTTTCTTTCATTGCCAGTTTCCCTGCAGCTGGCACTGCACGCGCACGGGGAATATATCTGTACCGCCTCCGATTTGCATCTTCGGGCAGATATGCTGGAAAAATATAATCACGCTGTTAAAAATACGAGGTTTTGAATCTACCCAAGCTGTAACAGATATCGTATAAATGAAGTCCTTCTGCTACCAGCACAACACTTCATTTCCATCCTCTGTCACCAGTACCATAATTTCCCACTGGGCAGAAGGCATTCCATCCTTTGTATATACCTCCCATCCGTTTTTTGAATCGGTAAAGATTTCCACCTTTCCCATATTCACCATGGGTTCAATGGTAAATATCATTCCCGGAACCATAAGCATTTCCTGTCCACGTTTTGAATTATAACCAACCCATGGCTCCTCATGGAATTCCAGACCCACACCATGTCCTCCAATTTCACGGACTACCGTATATCCATTGGCAAAGGCATGGTCATGAACCGCCTGTCCCATGTCACCTAAAAAACCCCACGGCTTTACTTCCTTTAATCCAAGTTCCACACATTCTTTCGTCACCTGTACCAGCTTCTGCTTTTCCGGGCTTACCTCACCGATACAGAACATTCTGGAGGAATCCGAAAAATACCCATCCAAAATGGAGGAACAATCCACATTAATAATATCTCCTGACTTTAAGATTACATCCTTGGAGGGAAATCCGTGACAAACCTGGTCATTTACGGAAGTACACACGCTATAAGGATAACCCTCATAATTCAAGGGTGCCGGAATACCGCCCATGTCTGTTGTCATATCATATACAATCTTATCAATCTCCGCTGTACTCATACCCTCATGAATATGCTCTTCAATATAATCCAGTACCGCTATGTTAATCTTGCAGCTTTCTTTGATTTTAGCAATCTGCTCCGGTGTTTTTATAATATTGTGAGGCGGCACTTCATGTCCCTCCCTTGCCATTCGTTTAATCCGGTCATCAAATGCCTCATGGCACACCTTATATTTTCTCCCGCTGCCGCACCAGCACGGGTCATTCCTGTTAAGCTTCTTTATCATATTATTACGCCTCCAACTTTTCTAAATTACCTTTTATTATAGCACAATCTAAAAATGGCTGCCCGTTACAAGCAGCCGTTTATTGATAAAATTTATCCTATAGACTCTTTGATAAAGTCTACAAATTCTTCCTTCGGTATCGGTTTTGAATAATAATATCCCTGTATATACTCACATTGTAAATCCGAAAACTGCTGTACCAGCTTTTCTGTCTCAATCCCCTCCACCACAATTTTCATATTCATTGCCTTAATCATCTGGATGGTATTCTGAAGTATAATCTGCAATTTCGGATTCTCACCCATATCGGCAAAGCTCTTATCCAGCTTCACTAAATGAAGCGGCAAAGAGGCAATACGTCTCATATTGGAATATCCCGTTCCAAAATCATCCAGTGAAAAGCTGATTCCGGCATCGCTTAAAACACTCAGGTTTTCCAGCATGGTTTTCTGGGAATAGGATGCCGCAGTCTCTGTAATCTCTAAATTAATCTGGTCCGGTGTAATCTTATATTTATCAATGGTTTCCAATACCTGATTTGCCAGGTCATTCTGCATACACTGTGCCACAGACAGGTTGATTTCAATATAATCAAGCTGCAGTGCCTTGTACTCCTCGCTGGCAATAAACCGGCACACCTCATCTAAAACAAAGGCACCAATTTTATGAATCGCACCACTCTTTTCTGCTGCCGGTATGAAAATCTCCGGTGAAATAAATCCATACTTGTCATCCTTTAACCGCAGCAGCGCCTCCGCTGAGTTAAAGCGCTGTTCATTCACAGAGTAAATTGGCTGATAATACACAGAAAATTTGCGCTCCACTAAAGCACGCTCTATAATCCAATCCATGTCTCTCATGATATCGTAATATTCTTTCTTATAAATATCACACGCATAGAGCACCTCGCCGGTGTATGCCTTTGTGTTCAAATCATTTCCAAAGGCGAGGAGAGAATCCACATCTGCAATATCCTCCGGGCACCTTGCAATACAGACACAGGTTACAAGGTTCAACTCCATCTGGTTAAACTGGAAATCCTTTTTCATGAATGCATTTATCTGCTTTGCCGCGTCCTCCGTCTTATCAAAATGCCGGTAATCCATTACAAACCGGAATTTCCCTGCCCCCAGATAGTACAGCTCTGCCTCAATGCCCTGCTTTCTGTTAAACTGCGCCATCTTACCCGCAATCTTATGGAGCACCTCATTCATGCCATCATAGCCTAACATATCCCGGATTGTATTATAGTTGGCTACATTAATTAATATGATTTCCACTGGTTTTCCATTGGCAAAGCCTCTCTTCATATCTGCAACATAGGCGCTTAATTTGCCAAGTCCGGTCGCAATGTCAATGGTTTCCTCCGGTCTTTGAATCATCATGGAAATAAAAAGCAGTCCGCATGCATTAGCAAACATTTCCACCACCATCGCCGGGAAGAAATACTGGATAACAACTGCCACTATCATAAATGGAAAAATAGCTACCAGTGCTGTATAACGCCTTTTGCTGAACAGCTTTCTGTAATGGCATATATAAAAAATCCCATAGATAATGTAAATGACTGCGGCGGCATACAGTAACAGGAAATGACTCCCTCTCGTATAATAATCATTGCCATCCAAATAAAATATGATGTGACGGAACGGATTAATGATTAGTGCCGCCAGCACCACCAGAAATGGCACAAAAAGTACAATTTTCTGGGCTCTGCTGCTATTTAACCTGTGCCAGGTGTCTGTCTGCGCCACCAGATATAAAATATATAAGGGTGTTATAAGCGTATGTAACAATAAATACATGGTATGTGCAATATATTTTGCAGTGACATAGCCCACACCCATCTTATCCAGATTGATGGCAGCAATATCAGCTATTACCGACAAGATGGACACTGCCAGCATGGCAAAAAAATAACGGTTTAATCTACCCTTCGTCATTCTTCGGAATATAGTTGAAACAAGCAATATAATAAGTATGATAAAAGCACAATAATCGAAATATGTTATCTTTTCCATCATAGTCCTCCTCATAAAAACATACCTTTATTATGACATATATGTTAAATATTTACAATATTTTTCTGAATTTCGTCCCCTTCAGGACTTACACCGGTATATTGGCATGTTTTTTGGCAACTCCCTGTGCTGCCGGTCTGCCGCTTAAACGAATCAAATCCTGGTACAGAACCTCCCTGGTCTTTTCCGGTTTAATCTCACCATCTACAAAATGCCGTTTTAACACCATGTCGCTGTTCATATAATGCTTCCGGTACTGGGCAAGCTGCTCCTTCAGATAGTCTTCCTTTTCCACTCCTTCCAGTTTGCCGAGCTGGCTGTGACATATAACCGCAACGGCACCCTCCGCCTTCATCACTGCAACCTCTGCCTCCGGCCAGACATAATGCCTGTCGGCGCCTAACTGCTTGCAGCCCATGAAAATATAGGAACCACCGTAAGCCTTCCTCAAAATGACCGTCAGGCGGATAGTTGTGGCATTGGCATAGGCCTGAATCATTTTCGCCCCATGGCGAATCAGTCCCTTGTGCTCCTGCTCTGCCTCCATGACAAATCCGGTGGAATCCGCCAGAGTGATAACCGGAATATTATAGCAATCACAATACTGTACAAACCGTGCCGCCTTGTCCGCGGCGTCCACATCAAGAGAACCGTTTTTATGTAATGTCTGGTTTGCAACCACCCCTACTGTAATTCCGCCAAGACTGCCGAAGCCCACCACAATATTTTTCGCAAATTCCTCATGTACCTCAATAAAGCTGTCATCATCTAATATCTCCCTGATAACCGGCTTCACATCATATACCTTCTGCTTGTCCTTCGGCAGAAATGTACATATATCCGTAATATCCTTTTCACGGTACCTGTCTGTCCGAAAACACCGTTCTTCCATGTAGCATGGCGGCAGAATATCTATCAGCCGGCGCACCCTGTCATAACATGCCTTCTCACTCTCCATGCGGAAATGCGCCACTCCACTGATGGAAGAATGGATTTCAGCGCCTCCCAGCTCCTCAATCAGATAATCGGTTCCCTGAACCTCGTTAATCACCTTGGCACCCGTCACAAAAAGATTGCTGATTTTATCAATGGTAAAGACAAAATCCGCCAGTCCCGGAGAATAGACCGCCCCTCCGGCACAGGTTCCCGCTATAATAGCAATCTGCGGAATATACCCCGACGCCATTGCATTCATCCGGAACAGCTCTCCGCAACCGGCAACCGATGCTGCTCCCTCCTGAATCCTGGCACCGCCGCCATCATAAATTCCCACCACCGGTTTTCTGTCAGCAATCGCCTCCTTTAAGATGGCAATAATCTGCTTGCTGTGCTGGTAACCGAAGGTACCTCCCATACAGGTAAAATCCTGCCCGTAAAAATATACCTTCTGTCCATATATATTCCCGTATCCGGTGATAACACCATCATATCCGGTACTCTTCTTTTTGACATCTCCTGCATCATTTTCTGTACCCTGTTCAAATGCCGGAGAAAAGGCTTCCTCCGGATAATATTCCGTAAAGCTTCCCCTGTCGAAAAGCAGGCGTATCCGCTCTATAATATGCAGCTTGTCCCTCGTATGCTGCCTGGTTATGCTATATGGGTTTACGTTTTTTAAATACATTTTTCCTCTCCTTGTACCAGATAATTGTGAAACTCTGCTTTTGATACCGCACGTTGTGCAATTATTGTATCACACATTACGCATAAAATCCTTAACTTTTCATTCCATTTTTGCTTATTTTATTGTACAATGGATTTAATTGGATTTTTACTTATGAAAGGATTTTTTTATGGTTTATATTGACGGCCTCAGGGTCATAGACGAGAGTACATACAGCAAATCAACAAATACAAACGGCTCCGGCAGCAGTGATTTTGATTCCATATTAGAGCAGGAGACCATAATATATGCCCAGCCGGAATCAGGCAATACAGGAATACCCCAGGACAAGTCCGGTTCCCTGTCTGCACCTGCATCCCTGGAGCGCTATTTCACAGAAGCTGCCGCCAAATATGGAGTGGATGCCAATCTTTTAAAGGCTGTTGCCAAACAGGAATCCGGCTTTAATCCGGATTCCGTTTCCAGCGCTGGCGCCATCGGTGTTATGCAGCTTATGCCCGGCACCGCTTCCTCACTGGGAGTTTCCAATCCCTATGACGCCGGACAGAATATCATGGGCGGGGCAAAATATCTCTCCCAGCTGTTACATAAATATGACGGTGATACCTCCCTTGCCCTTGCAGCATACAATGCCGGACCGGGCAACGTGGACAAGTATAACGGAATTCCTCCGTTTAAGGAGACCCAGAGCTATGTCCAAAAGGTACTTGCCTATATGGACAATGGTTTTTCTGCGGATAGTGCCATTTATGCTACTGCCGCACCACAGAATGATAACAGCGTTGCAAGCACCATCTATGCGGCTGCCTCCAATGATGTCACCGCACCTGCCCGGGTTTATACCATTTCAGCAGTACCAGACACAATTGCTTAGGCTTCCCGGTTACAGACTGCTGCATCTATGAAACTTTATTATATAAGTGATTGCGAAACTTATTATAAGCAGAAAGGAAACTTACATGATTCAGATTGAGAATGTCACCAAAACCTACAACGGAACCATCCGTGCTGTAGACAATCTAAATCTCACCGTAAATGATGGTGAGATTGTGGGATTTATCGGACCAAACGGTGCCGGGAAAACCACCACCTTAAAAATGCTTACCGGTATCTTAAAGCCGGACTCCGGCACAATTACCATTAATCACTTTGATATGCAAAAAGAGCCCCTGAAGGCAAAACAGGTTATCGGTTACATTGCGGACAGCCCGGATATGTTCCTGCGCCTTAAGGGACTGGAGTTTATGAATCTGATATCCGATATATACAAGGTTCCCACAGATGTACGCAGGGAACGCATCAAAACCTTTGCCACCCGCTTTGATTTAGCAGAGGTTCTGGACAAGCCTATGCAGAGTTATTCCCACGGCATGCGTCAGAAAATGATGGTTGCCGCCGCACTGGTTCACGACCCTGCTGTCTGGATTCTGGATGAACCGCTGACCGGTCTGGACCCAAAATCAGCCTATAACCTGAAGAATATGATGCGGGAACATGCCGATGCCGGTAATTCTGTTTTATTCTCCACCCATGTACTGGAGGTGGCTGAAAAGCTCTGTGATAAGGTAATCATCATCAATCAGGGCAAAGCCTTATTCTACGGAACACTGGAAGAACTGACTGCCCGCTATCCGGATATGGACCTTGAAAAAATCTTTTTGGAGATGACTGCCCATGAATAGTTATTTAACCCTTACCAAAACATTTATCGCCGCCATTGGCATGAGTGAGCCACAGGACAAACGAAGAAAGGTTATGATTGTTATCCTTTCCTTATTCGGACTGTTCGGCGTACTGCTGCCTGTTGCCGTAGGAGTAGGCGTACTGGTTAAGCTGATGACGGAAACCCTTCTGCCAATCGGTTGCGAGTCCCTCGGCATACAGCTGATGTTCCATGTCATCTGCCTGTTTACCGTGATTTTTGGCATAAATGTTATTTTCAACGAATTTTATTTTTCCAATGATATTGAATATTTACTGCCATGGCCCCTTAAAGCCTATCAGATTGTAGCCTCCAAGTTTACCGCCGCATTCTACAGCGAAAACTTTATGCAGATTGCATTGGTGCTGGCATGCATCATCGGATACGGCATTGGCAGCAAAATGGGACTTGCAAACTGGCTGCTCTCCATTATCGGAATCATCACATTGCCAATTATCCCCCTTGCCTACTGCGGTATTTTGAGTATGCTGGTAATGGGATTTACAAGGATAATCCGCAGCAAGGACGTCATCCAGAAGCTGTCCGTAATCCTTATCTTTGTTATGGTGCTTGCACTGGTGGGCTCCATCGGATTTTTACAGAATATGGATATTGACAACTATGTAGAAACCTTAGCTTCCGGAGACCAGACCTTCTTTACGGTAATGAACTATATTTTTCCCAATGTACCGCTTTTCGTAAAAACCTTCAGCGAAGGAAGTATTCTGGCACTTTTTGAATATATCGCAGTTAATGTACTGGTGGTTGCAATTATGCTGCTCTTATCAGAAGCTTTATATTTCCGTGGTGTGATTGGTCTTACGTCTTCCGACAGCCACAATAAAACAAAAGCTTTAGAGCAGCTGCTTGCAAAATGCAGACAGCGCAGCCCTGCCTGGTCCTATTTTATGAAGGAGGTGCGGATTCTTATCCGGACTCCGGTATTTTTTACCAACTGTATTGCCATTAACTTTTTATGGCCGATTTTCGTATATGCCATGTACAAAATCCAGAGCGGTACCATTACCCTTGAACAGCTAAGACACCTTTATGCCCACAGGGATTTGCGCATCCAGCTGTTTTTCCTGCTGGGAATCGTGGGTATCTCCGTCATTGTAGCTGCCATTAACAGTCTAAGCTCCAATGCTATTTCCAGGGAAGGCAAACATTTTTCATTTATGAAATATATCCCTGTTCCATACTTTACACAGTGGAATGTCAAGGCATTTGTGGGCATTCTGTTTCCTGCCATCGGTGTATTGGTTTACTTTATCCCGGCATGTATTCTGGTAAAGGTTCCGCTGGTACATATTGTGCTGTTTACTCTGCTCAGCATCATGTCCATTACCTTTGTATCCTACATGGGAATCTATATTGATTCCATCCAGCCAAAGCTCATATGGGATGATGAAATGAGTGCGCTCCGTGAGAATTATAACACCTTTTTCTCCATGGCTATTTCCATTGCCTTTACTGTAGTGGTATGTGTAGGAGGATTTTTCCTGTTTTGCAATACCAAAATATCTATCGCCTTTACCGCACTGATTCTGATTGTCATTCTTGCTGTGGCAAACCTGATTGTGCTGCTGCTGACAAAACGCTCAGGAGTGCGGAATCTGGAGGAACAGGAAGAGACCTAGGTCTCTTCCCAGGTCTCTTCCTTATTTCTGTATAAATTTCTTCACCAGAGGCTGAATCATCCGGGAATCCTTTCCCGCAGAACCCCTTTATCAAGAATTATCTCCGGACGGTAGGAAAGCTTTGCCTTCCGCAGTCCCTCCAGTCCCAAATCCTCTTCCCGGTTTACATAGGTATATTCTGACAGCTCATGTCTCACAAACTCCCGGTTAATCATAGGATAAGCCCCCTGAATCTCCGGAAATGCTTTTTCAAAATGCACTACAAATGTGTCATCCGTCAGTCTTTCCCCCAGTGTAATAGCAATAATCTCACCTCTTACACGGAGCGCTCCGCCAATCATGCCCAGTTCTTTCCGGTGCCGGATGGCATATACCACAAGCTTTGACTCATCAACCTTGTCATGCTCGATTTTTTCTTCTTCGTCCACGCAGTTCCTTAGGCACCATTTCATTGCCATCCTTGCACATTCTTCCTCATTTTCATCGTTAATGGGCTCATATCTCCAATCCGGATTCTGCTCCTCAAAACGGTGGATATGATTTCGTTTGCCGTGAAGCTTCTTTCCTGCCAGGGTCGCCAGCTTTTCCCTCAAATATATATAATCACTGTTATTCCGGTCATAGCTTATCTGATACATGCCCGGATACCACTCCTCTATCATGTTCCTTTCTTCTTCATCCACACAATATAATAAAAATGGCTGATGATTTTCCCCTGCCATTTCCACTATCCGGTCAAACAGGCTCTTCGGGCTGGATGCACATAACAGATTGCAGGCATAGGAATATTCACCATTCTCCGCCATGGAGCGAAATACAAGATTCCCTTCCCAGAATGCAATCTGCGTATTGTAATGTCTTGCCCATAAAATTGTGTTTGCCCCGGACATTTCACAATATCTTTTTTTATTTTCTGCCAATGCTTCTCTTATTTCCATCACATTATCAATGGATGGTACAAAAAATTCCATATTAAAACCTCTATTCCATATTTCATTAATATAACTTTTTAAGCTTTTCTATACATTTTTACATAGGAAAAGGGTGTCAATCAAACACCCCTGTTATTACATTCCCCCAGATATGACCCTTTTTATTCATTTATTCCGGACTTTCCAATAAAATATCCACATCATTATATCCGTAATCCATTAACGCTTTGCGGATTTTATGCTTTGTGTCCTCGTTGGCATTGATGTTCACCAATTCATACAGCTCAAACACATAACCCACCCATTTCTCATAAATCTTATTGCGAATCTCCGCATTGGCGGTCATCTCCCTCGCCCTGCGGGCCTCCTCCACGGACTTCTCTTCCTTTTTAATGATAGGCTCAAATTTCTCTTCTTCTGCCTGCTTCTCAGCCTCTACCGCTTCTAATACATTAACCACACCCTCCGACAGGGTTCCGTGTATATCTGTAATGCCCGGGTCATCCTCCTTCAGATTCTTCGCCGCACTCACAACGTCATTCTTTGGATGGAAGAAATCACCCATAATTCCCTCTACCTGTATGATACCTTCCTCCTCGTCAGGCTCTGTGCCAGAGGCCTCCTCTTCGTCCTCTTTCATCAGCTCCCGCTCCAATTCCTCTAAAAAGGATAAATCTACATTCCGGAAATGATTCTTGCCATAGGCAATCTCCTCCAGCTCATCTGTACGGACAATGCCACAGTCATACATTTCCAACAGCAATTCATGCACGCCCTGGTCAACCCCGATAAAATAGTGATAGTATTTTTCAAAGTCTTCCCCTTCCTTACAATCCTCCACCTCCCGGAGATTGTACCAGTAGTCCTTTGTACAGTCAATGGTTCGCTTTTTAATCTCATTTCCCTTTGCCCGCAGCTCCTGTATCCGCTTTACCTTCTTCTGGCGCTTTGTAAAGAAATGCAGTTTAAATGACCATATTACCAGATATATAAAAAATATTGCCAGTATGCCTAATATAATATATGTTTTCATACTTATATCATCCTTTGATTTTAGAGTCGTTTCCTATATAGCTTAATACGCATATAGATGTATTATACACGGTTTTCACTGGTTTTTCAATCATTAAACATATAAATATATCTATACAAAAGACAATTTTATAGAAATAACAATTGCCCTGCCAAAGCTTCATTTTAGAACCAAACTCTGGCAGGGCAATCCTTCTATTCTACAAATTGGAATATCCCATCAATGCCGTATCCACTTCTCTGGCAACCTCTCTTCCCTCACGGATTGCCCAGACAACCAGGGACTGACCTCTGTGCATATCTCCCGCTGTAAACACCTTCGGCACATTGGTTGCGTAGGCTCCTGCCTCCGTCTTTACATTGGTCCGCTCGTTCAGCTCCACGCCAAACGCCTTCGCCACATATTCCTGGCTTCCCAAAAATCCCGCTGCAATCAGCACGATATCACATGGAACCTCATACTCGCTGCCCTCTATCTCTGACATATTCATACGTCCGGTCTTGGCATCCTTCTTCCATGCAAGCTTCACACATTTTGCCTTGACTACGTTGCCATCCTTATCCTTTATGAACTCCTTCACTGTGGTCTCATAAATTCTAGGGTCCTCGCCAAATACAGCAATTGCCTCCTCCTGACCATAGTCCGTCTTAAGGATTTTCGGCCATTCCGGCCACGGATTACTCTCCGCCCTGCACACCGGCGGCTTCGGCATCATTTCCAGCTGTACCACACTCTTACAGCCCTGACGGATAGAAGTGCCCACACAGTCATTACCGGTATCGCCACCGCCGATAACCAGAACATTTTTCCCCTTGGCACTGACATACTTTTTGTCCTTGAACCCTGAATTTAACAGGCTCTTTGTGGTAGTCTTCAAAAAGTCCACCGCAAAATAGATTCCCTTGGCGTCTCTTCCCTTTGCCTTGATATCCCTTGGATTGGAGGCTCCACAGGCAAGAATCACGCTGTCATATTCCTTCAAAATAGTGTCTGCCTTCACAGCCTTCTCTTCCGGATTTGTCAGATATTCACCCATTGCATCTTCCTTTGCCACCATGGGATTCATTGCCGCTTTGGTAGCGCCTACATTGGCACTGGTGACAAAGGTAACACCCTCTGCCTTCATGACCTCAATCTTCCGGTCAATAATCTGCTTTTCCAGCTTCATGTTGGGAATACCATACATCAAAAGTCCGCCAACCCGGTCACTCTTTTCATATACCGTTACGGAATGACCGCGTTTATTCAGCTGGTCTGCCGCTGCAAGACCTGACGGTCCGGAACCAATCACCGCAATCTTCTTTCCGGTGCGCACACTTGGAGCATGTGGTGCCGCAAGCCCGCTTGCATATGCATTTTCAATTATGCTTCTCTCATTTTCCTTATTGGAAACCGGTTCTCCGTTTAAGTTACAGGTACATGCCGCCTCACAAGGGGAAGGGCATACCCTGGAAGTAAATTCCGGGAAATTATTGGTCTTGGTAAGCCGCTCATAGGCGCCCTCCCAGTTTCCGTTATAAATCAAATCATTCCACTCCGGAATTAAATTGTTCAGAGGACATCCGGATGCCATCCCTCCAATCATCATACCTGACTGGCAGAATGGTACACCGCATTCCATACATCTTGCCGCCTGTGTACGCTGCTTCTCCTTTGAAAGAGGAACATGGAACTCATTGAAATTCTTGATACGCTCCTTCGGGCTCACTTCAAAACTCGTCTCTCTGTCATATTCTAAAAATCCTGTTTTCTTTCCCATGATTTCTTCCTCCTTTCCTATTTCTTCATAGCGTAAAATGCTTCAATCTGTGCCTGCTCTGAACTTAATCCCTTTTCTTCCATCTGGACAATCATGTTCATCATCTTCTTATAATCATGCGGAATAATCTTCTTGAATTTTGGAAGATATTCTCCAAAGTTGTCAAGAATCTTCTTACCAATCTCAGAATTGGTATATGCCACATGGTCCTTAATCATGGTCTTAAGCTCTAATACATCATATTTATCTGCCACCTGCTCAATGGAAACCATTTCCTTGTTAAGTTTCATGTAAAGGTCGCTGTTCATATCCAGTACATAGGCAATACCACCGCTCATTCCAGCAGCAAAGTTCTTTCCGGTATCTCCAAGGATAACCACCCGTCCACCGGTCATATACTCGCATCCATGGTCGCCGACACCCTCACAGACCGCCGTTGCACCGGAGTTACGGACTGCAAAACGCTCACCAGCCACACCATTGATGTATGCTTTACCGGAGGTCGCACCATAGAGGGCAACATTACCAATAATGATATTTTCCTCATGCTTATACTGAACCGTTCTCGGCGGATATACAATCAGCTTGCCACCGGAAAGTCCCTTTCCAAAGTAATCGTTGCTGTCACCCACAAGCTCCAGGGTAAGACCCTTCGGAATAAAGGCGCCAAAGCTCTGTCCTCCGGAACCGTTACACTTCACGGTAAAGGTGTCCTCCTCTAAGGTATCGTGATACTTCTTTGTAATCTCCGAGCCGAAAATCGTACCCACAGAACGGTCTGTATTCTTAACGTCAATCTCCACACTCTTCTTCTGCCCCTTATTCAGAGCATCCTTAAAGGTCTTAACCAGTATCCTCTCATCCACAGTGCCCGGAAGCTCAAAATCGTATACATTCTTTTTATTGTACACAATCTTATTCTGCGGACTGTCTGCAAACGGATTGTCAAGGATTGCAGATAAATCTACCTTCCTCCGGGCAGCCTCCGGACCAGCCTTTAACAGGTCTGTTCTTCCCACCAGCTCATCCACGGTCCGCACACCTAATTTTGCCATGTATTCCCGAAGCTCTTCCGCAATAAATACCATGAAGTTTACGACATACTCCGGCTTACCCTTAAACCGTTTACGTAGCTCCGGATTCTGTGTTGCCACACCCACCGGACAGGTATCTAAGTTACATACACGCATCATGACACAGCCCATGGTTACCAGCGGAGCAGTGGCAAAGCCAAACTCCTCAGCACCAAGCATTGCCGCAATTGCCACATCACGTCCGGTCATCAGCTTACCATCCGTCTCTAAGATAACTTTATTACGCAGGTCATTCATAATCAGTGTCTGGTGTGTCTCTGCCAGACCAAGCTCCCAAGGCAGACCGGCGTTGTAAATAGAGTTGCCGGGAGCCGCACCGGTACCACCGTCATAACCGGATACCAGGATAACCTGGGCACCAGCCTTTGCCACACCGGCAGCTACCGTACCAATTCCTGCCTCGGATACCAGCTTAACGGAGATTCTCGCATCTGTATTTGCATTTTTACAGTCATAGATTAGCTGCGCCAAATCCTCAATGGAATAAATATCATGATGAGGTGGCGGTGAAATAAGTCCTACACCAGGGGTGGAATGACGGGTTTTTGCAATCCATGGATATACCTTGCCACCAGGTAAATGACCACCCTCGCCAGGCTTAGCGCCCTGTGCCATCTTAATCTGGATTTCCTTTGCACTTGTTAAATATTTAGAAGTTACGCCAAAACGTCCGGAAGCCACCTGCTTAATAGCGGAACAGCGGTTCTTGCCATCTGCTCCCACCGTAAGACGCTCCAAATCCTCTCCACCTTCACCGGAGTTAGATTTGCCGCCAAGCATATTCATGGCAATTGCCAGGGTCTCATGGGCCTCCTTTGAAATGGAACCATAGGACATGGCTCCAGTCTTAAACCTCTTTACAATGGAATCCGCAGGCTCCACTTCCTCAATCGGAATACCCTTTGCCGGATAATTAAACTCCATAAGTCCCCGGAGATTAACGGCATCCATTTCTTCATTAATCAGCTTGGAATACTGCTTAAACATTGTATAATCGCCAACACGGGTTGCCTGCTGCAATAAATGAATGGTCTGCGGATTATACAGATGCTCTTCCTTTCCGCTTCTGTATTTGTGGCTTCCGCTTGACTCTAAGGACAGATTCATGTCAAGTCCCAACGGGTCAAAGGCGGCAGAATGCAGTTCATCCACCTGCTTTTCAATATCCTTGATATCAATACCCTCTACCCGGCTTACCGTATTCGTAAAATATTTGTCTACCACAGCCTTGTTAATGCCAATTGCCTCAAAAATCTGGGAGCTCTGGTAGGACTGGATTGTGGAAATACCCATCTTGGAAGCAATCTTTACAATACCATGTATGATAGCTGCATTGTAATCATTTACTGCCGCATAATAATCCTTATCCAGACGGTTTGTTTCGATGAGCTCACGGATGGACTCCTGTGCCAGATATGGGTTGATGGCAGATGCGCCATAGCCTAACAGGGTTGCAAAATGATGGACGCATCTAGGCTCTGCACTCTCCAAAATCAATGCAACAGAGGTCTTCTTCTTTGTCTTCACAAGATGCTGTGACATAGCGGAAACCGCCAGCAGGGAAGGAATTGCCACATGGTTTTCATCCACTCCGCGGTCTGTCAGGATTAAAATGTTCACGCCATCCCTGTATAACCGGTCTGCCTCCACAAACAATCTGTCAATTGCCTTTTCAAGAGAGGTATTCTTATAATAGGTAATCGGAACCTCTCCAACCTTCAGTCCCTCTACCTCCATATTGCGGATTTTTAATAAATCCAGATTGGTGAGAATCGGGTCCATTATCTTAAGCATCCGGCAGTTTTCCGGTTTTTCCTCTAAGATATTGCCTCCTGCTCCGAGATAAACGGAGGTAGAGGTAACAACCTCCTCACGGATTGCATCAATCGGCGGATTCGTAACCTGGGCAAACAGCTGTTTAAAATAGTTAAACAACGGCTGCTTTTTATCGGATAACACTGCAAGAGGAGAATCCGTACCCATCGCCTGAATCGCTTCCGTACCGTTCTGTGCCATTGGCAGGATGGTATTTAAATCCTCATAGGTATATCCAAAGGCACGCTGCAGCTTAGCCCGTTCCTCCTTTGTATGCTCCTCTGCCTTCTTATTCGGAATCTTCAAATCCTTTAAATGAACCAGATTGGAATCCAGCCATTCACCATATGGCTGTGCATTTGCATACTGCTCCTTCAATTCCTCATCCGAAATCAGTTTTCCCTGAATGGTATCTACCAATAACATCTTACCCGGATGCAGTCTTTCCTTCATGACAATGTGACCTGGCTCGATATCCAGCACTCCCACCTCTGAAGAAAGAATCAGATTATCATCATCCGTAATCATATAGCGGGAAGGCCGCAGACCATTCCGGTCCAGTACAGCTCCCATAATATCACCATCCGTAAACAGGATAGAAGCCGGTCCGTCCCACGGCTCCATCATGGTTGCATAATACTGGTAAAAATCCTTTTTCTTCTGGGACATATACCGGTTGTTTTCCCATGGCTCCGGAATTGTAATCATAACTGCCAGTGGAAGAGGCATACCGCTCATTACCAGAAACTCCAATGTATTGTCAAGTCTTGCAGAATCAGAGCCCTCCGGGTCTACCACAGGCGTCAGCTTATGCATTTCTCCCTTAAAATGGTCGGATTCCATAGACTCTTCTCTCGCATGCATTTTATCTGCATTACCCCGGATGGTGTTAATCTCTCCATTATGTACCAGATAGCGGTACGGATGGGCTCTCAGCCAGCTTGGGGTTGTATTCGTTGAAAAACGGGAATGCACCAGCGCAATGGCGGATTCATAAGCCTCATCATGCAAATCCTCAAAGAACAGTCTCAGCTCATCCACTAAAAACATACCCTTATATACAATGGTTCTGGAGGATAAGGAGACTACATAGGAGTCATCATTGGACTGTTCAAATACACGCCTTACAATATATAATTTGCGGTCAAAGTCAAGGCCCTTGTTTACCTCACCTGGCCTCTTAATAAATGCCTGCATAATACATGGCATTACATCTACCGCCTTTTTTCCCAGAATTTCAGGTTTGGTAGGTACTTCCCTCCAGCAGAGGAATTCCATTCCTTCCTTCTCAACAATGACCTCAAACATCTTCTTTGCCTGGTTTCTCTTTAACTCATCCTGTGGAAAGAAAAACATGCCAATACCATAATCTCTCTCCTCACCTAAAGAAACACCCAGGGATGCGGCAGCCTTACTAAAGAACTTATGGGATATCTGTAAAAGAATTCCCACACCGTCTCCTGTCTTTCCCTCGGCATCCTTTCCGGCTCTGTGTTCCAGTTTTTCTACGATTTGCAATGCATTGGTTACCGTTGCATGGCTCTTCTTACCCTTAATGTTGACAACTGCACCGATACCACAGTTGTCATGCTCAAATTCTGAGTGGTAAAGACCAACTTCCCGCTTCGTAGCTTCATCAAATTGCTGCTTCATCGTCTTCTTTCCTTTCTGATTATACTTATTGCCCAAAATAATCTGTCCTGTATAGCACAGGGCTTCTGTCTGGAATACATCCATAATATAAATATTATCAATTCCTGTCTCTTATACACATCTCCGAGCCCACGAGACCGGAGCCTATCTCGT
>ENA-OYZN01000225-OYZN01000225.1-human-gut-metagenome-genome-assembly--contig:-NODE-225-length-33705-cov-13.241634_pt1 | contig 33705 bp, 22 predicted proteins | sample MGYA00243294_ERZ653483 | MGnify/ENA primary metagenome ERZ653483 (study PRJEB26926, sample SAMN06165155) | human gut metagenome | biome: ENVO:00009003; feature: ENVO:2100002; material: ENVO:00002003... | reverse complement strand
CCGGTCTCGTGGGCTCGGAGATGTGTATAAGAGACAGTCATTATAGAGTGTGCAAAAGATTTTGTCAAACGATTTCGACTATATTTTCGCAACACGTTTGGTCTCTTTCGCTATTACAAGCTCCTCGTTTGTGGGAATGACGAGAATCCTGACTTTCGAGCTTTCTTTTGAAATATCCGCGATTTTTCCTCTGGGACATTTTGCGTTTTTGTCGTCGTCAAGCTCCACTCCCATATATTCGAGTCCCTCGCAGGCATGCTTTCTTACGTAAGGAGTATTTTCTCCCACGCCCGCGGTGAAAACTATGCAGTCCACGCCGTTCATAACCGCCGCGTACTGACCGATATATTTCTTTACGTCGTAAGCGAACAAATCGACAGCCAGCTTGTTTCTCGGATTGTCCAAAGCGTTGCCCTCCGTCAGATCTCTGAAATCGCTGCTCACTCCCGAAACTCCGAGCATACCGGATTTTTTGTTGAGGTAGCTTATCGTTTCGGAAATGTTCATGTTTTTCTTGTTCATCAGGTATTCGATAACGGCGGCGTCCACGTTGCCGCAGCGGGTGCCCATGACCAGACCATCGACCGGCGAGAAGCCCATCGAGGTATCGTAGGACTTGCCGTTCAGCACGGCCGTGATCGAACCGCCGTTGCCGATATGACAGGTAATGATCTTGGAGTTATTGATATCCAGACCGGCGAGTTTGGCGCCTTCGCGGGCGACGAACTTGTGGCTCGTACCGTGGAAGCCGTATTTGCGGATGCCGTATTTCTGGTAGTACTCGTAGGGCAAGGCGTACATGAAGTTGGTTGCGGGAAGCGTCTGGTGGAACGAGGTGTCGAATACGGCTACCTGTTTCACGCCGGGAAGGACTTTTTCGATGGAGAGGATGCCTTCGAGGTTGGCCGGATTGTGCAGCGGGGCGATCTGGAACAGCGAGCGGATCTTCTCCTGGACCTGTTCGGTTACCAGACAGCTCTCCGGGAAAAATTCGCCGCCGTGCGCTACGCGATGACCGACGGCCTTCACTTCGTCGAGCGACCGGATTACGCCGTGCACGGGGTCGGTCAGGGCCTGAAGCACCAGGCTGATGCCCGTCGTGTGATCGGGAATCGGCTGGTGGAGCTCGAACTTCTTCTTGCCGACGGGTTTGTGCGTGAGATCGCCTTCAGGAAGGCCGATGCGCTCGACCAGACCTTTGGCGAGCAGTTTGCTGGACTGGGCTTCCATGTCGATCACCTGGTATTTGATCGAAGAACTGCCGCAGTTGAGTACTAAAATGACCATTTCAGTTGTTTTGTAAAAATTATTTTGTTGTTTCCTTGTTCGTTGTCAGCGTTTCAGCAACCGTCCCAATGCGGTGCCCAGCAGGATGCAGCACACGCATACCGCGAAATTAAGTGCAACGCAAAGTCCGGCCGCCGTGTAGTCGCCGCTTTTGAGCATCCGCACCACGTCGGAAGAGAAGGTGGAAAAGGTGGTGAATCCGCCGCAGAATCCTACGCTCAACAGCCACGACGCAGTACCTGCGCCCAGTATCTCCAGCAAAAAGCCCATTAACAGCGATCCGGCGGCATTGACCGTGAAAGTGCCCGCCGGGAAGCCCAACAGGGACTGTTCGACCAGCCATACATAGGATACTAGGTACCTCGACATACTGCCTAAGGCCCCTCCGATTCCTACTGCCACGATCTCGCGGATCATTTCGTCGAAAATGCGTTTTTACTTAAGACTTTGCAAATTTACGCAAAATTTAATTACGGATCGTAAGGTTTTTCGGAATTTTTGTGATGAATTTTGGATTATCTGTGGTTAATTTTCGTATTTGTAGCCCAACCCCTTTACGGTCGAGATATGTCCGTTTCCGATTTTTTGCCGGATTTTGCGGACGTGGACGTCGATCGTACGGTCGCCGACAACCACCGTATCGCCCCAGATACGGGAGTAGATCTCTTCCCGGGAGAAGAGTTTTCCGGGAGAGGAGGCGAGCAGGGCGAGCAGGGCGAACTCCTTGCGGGGCAGTTCGATACGCTCTCCGTCGCGGATTACCAGATGTCGTTCCCGGTCGATGACCAGCGAAGCCGGCTTGTCGGCGGCGACCCGTTTGAGAATCGCCTGGATGCGGCTCAGCAGAAGTTTGGGCTTGATCGGCTTGGGGATGTAGTCGTCCGCCCCGGCGCCGAATCCTGCGAGTTGTTGCTCCTCTTCGCCGAGGGCCGATAGAAAGACGACCATCGTTTCCTTCAGCGCCGGGTCGCGGCGCAGAGCCCGGCAGGTTTCGATGCCGTCCATCACGGGCATCATCATATCGAGCAGGATCAGGTGCGGCCGGTGTGCTGCGGCCTGTTGCAAACCTTCGGCTCCGTTGCGGGCCGTATATACCTCATAGCCCGCCTTTGTCAGGTTGTAACGGATGAATTCGAGGATGTCGTCTTCGTCGTCGATGAGCAGGATGCGATGACTCATAAGAGCGTGCGTAATTTTTGCGAAGATAATAAAATTATCGGCAAATCCTGTGCGGGGGCCGGAAAAATGGTTATATTTGCAAGGTTTATATGGTTTTGCAAACCGTAAGATTAAAATCAGACAAGATGGCTACTGAAAATTCTACTCTTCCTGTTTCCGAGGAGCATCTCAACTCTTCTGTGGTTGAGGATACGCAGAACAATTCCGTGCCTGCAGATGGCGGGGAAACGAATGCCGCAGTTGCGGACGATACCGGCGTACTGACGCAGAGTCGGGTGGACTTCGCCGATGAAGATGCGGCGCTGGCTGCCGAAAATGCGGGGCTCGACCTGGGCGAGGCTTCGCCCGAGGAGGAGGCTGCAGGCGGAGAAGCGGCCGGCAGCGACCTGGCGGGCAAGTCGAAGGAGGAGTTACTGGCGATTTTCGCCAAGATGCTCGAAGAGCGGCCGGTGCAGTCCCTGCGCCGGGATGTGGAGGCCCTCAAGATAGCGTTCTACAAATTGCGTCGGGCGGAGTCCGATGCTGCGCGACGGGCTTTCGTCGAAGCCGGCGGAGCGGAGGGGGATTTCGTGTCCGAGCCGGATCCGGCGGAGCTGCGTTTCAAGGATCTTTTCCGGGAGTACCGCCGTCTGCGGGACGAGTTCGTCGCCGGACTCGAAGCGGCCAAGGAGGAGAATCTCAAGATAAAGTTGCAGATTATCGAGGAACTCAAGGAGCTGGCCTCGTCGGACGAGATGCTCAACCAGACTTTCAACAAGTTCCGGGAGTTGCAGCATCGCTGGAAAGAGACCGGCGTGGTGCCCCAGCAGAATGTGAAGGATCTGTGGGAAACCTACAACCTGCACGTGGAGAATTTCTACAATTTCATCAAGATCAACAAGGAGTTGCGCGATCTCGACCTGAAGAAGAATTACGAGCAGAAGCTGGCTCTGTGCGAACAGGCCGAAGCGCTGGTGCTCGAACCGTCGATCGTCGAGGCGTTCCACAAACTGCAGAAGCTGCACGACGAGTGGCGAGAAATCGGCCCTGTGGCCAATGAATATAAAGAGGTGCTGTGGAATCGTTTCAAGGAGGCTTCGAGCCGTATCAACAAGCAGCATCAGGAGTTTTTCGAGAATATCAAGCAGGAGCAGCTCCGCAATCTGGAACTCAAGAGCGAGCTTTGTGTCAAGGCCGAAGAGTTGGCGCAGCAGCCGCTGACTTCGCGCAAAGAGTGGAACAAGGCGAGCGAGAAGCTCTTCGAGATACAGAAAGTCTGGAAAACGATCGGATTCGCTCCCAAGAAAGATAACAATGCCATCTACGAGCGTTTCCGCAATGCCTGCGACAAATTCTTCGAGGCCAAGCGTACCTACTATGCCGGGTTGAAGGGCGAGATGGAGCACAACCTCCAGCTCAAGACCGAGTTGTGCGAGGCGGCCGAAGCGCTGCGCGACAGCGAGGAGTGGAAGAAGACGACCGATGAGTTGATCGCATTGCAGGCCAAGTGGAAGCAGACGGGGGCCGTGTCGCGCCGCTATTCCGACCAGATCTGGAAACGGTTCCGTGCGGCGTGCGACGCTTTCTTCGAGCGCAAGTCCCGACATTTCGCTGCGGTGGACGATCAGTACGGGGAGAATCTCCGTCGGAAAGAGGCTCTGTTGGAGGAGATGGCTGCGGCCGATATTCTGGCGGGCGGCTTCGAGATGATTCGTGATTTCCAGCGTCGCTGGGGCGAGATCGGGTTCGTGCCTATCAAGCAGAAGGAGGCGATTCAAAAACGTTACAAGGAGGTGGTCGATAAGATGTTCGATACCCTGCGCAGTTCGGAGCGCGATCGTTCGATGGACCGCTTCAAGGAGAAGGTTTCTTCGCTCAAGGCTACGGGCGACCGGCGTCTGCGCACGGAGCGCGACCGGCTTTACAACAAAGTCCGTCAGTTGGAGCAGGACATCGCCTTGTTGGAGAACAACATCGGGTTCTTCTCCAAGTCGAAGAACGCCGAGGCGATGATCGCCGAGGTGCGGGCCAAAATCGAGCGGGCCAAACAGGAGATGCAGGCCGCTATCGAAAAAGTGAAGCTCATCGATCAGGAGGAGAATAAGGAATAACCCGCCGAAGACGGTGTGCTATAACAGGTAAACTACTTCGTTATTATCGGTGTCACGGCTCGATCATGTACGCCAGTGCACACTCTTCGCCGTGAACCTCGATGCCCTGGTATTTTTACCTGTTCCTGCACACTTGAAAGGGGATGCGCCGAATTTCTCAATTTGACACATCCCTTTCCGGTGAGGAAACTTCTTTGTGGGGATAGCGGTGTATTTTATGTGAGTCCGGCCCTCGGAGCGGGAAGGTTTCCGGAGCGGTCTTCGAAAGCGGTTCCGGAACGATGTTTTAATAGGCAAGTGGAGAACCGGGCGTTCCGGCTTAAGGGTTGAAACGGAGCCGGATAAACGACGGTGCAAACAAAATAATTCGAAACAGATAATGAAACTCAGCAAACCCAAGTACATTTTCGTGACGGGCGGCGTGGCTTCGTCGCTCGGTAAAGGCATTATTTCGGCGTCGATCGCCCGCTTGCTGCAGGCACGCGGCTATTCGGTGACGATTCAGAAACTGGATCCCTATATCAATATCGACCCCGGAACCCTGAATCCTTACGAGCACGGAGAGTGTTACGTGACCGAAGACGGTGCGGAAACCGACCTCGACCTGGGCCATTACGAGCGTTTCACTTCGATTACGACCAGCCATGCCAACAACGTGACCACTGGTAAGATTTATCAGTGCGTGATCGACAAGGAGCGCAAGGGCGAGTACCTGGGCAAGACCGTGCAGGTCATTCCTCATATCACGGACGAAATCAAGCGCCGCATTCAACTGTTGGCGCAGCGCAAGGAGTACGATGTGATTATCACCGAGATCGGCGGAACGGTGGGCGACATCGAGTCGTTGCCCTTCATCGAATCGGTGCGTCAGTTGCGTTACCAGCTCGGAGCCCGCAATACGGCGCTGGTTCATCTGACGCTCATTCCTTACCTGGCCGCTTCCGGCGAGTTGAAGACCAAGCCGACTCAACATTCGGTCAAAACCTTGCTCGAGAACGGTTTGCAGCCCGATATTCTGGTGCTGCGCACCGAGCATCCGCTCTCTGCGGAGCTCAGGCGCAAGGTGGCGCTCTTCTGCAACGTGGATGCCAACGCGGTGATGGAGTCGATCGACGTACCGACGATCTACGAAGTGCCGCTGGTAATGCACCGTCAGCATCTGGACGAGGTGGTGCTCAGCAAGCTCGACCTTCCGTCGGAGCAGGAACCCGACTTGAGTTCGTTGCAGGCTTTCGTCGATAAGGTGAAGAATCCCAAGCGGACGATCGACATCGCCCTGGTGGGTAAATATACGGAACTTCCCGATGCTTACAAGTCGATCTGCGAGTCCTTTATTCAAGCCGGTGCGGTGAACGACTGCAAGGTGAAGTTGCATTACGTGAATTCGGAGAAGATAGACGCTTCGAACGTTGGGGAGAAGCTCGGCAAAATGGCCGGTATTCTCGTGGCTCCGGGGTTCGGCAACCGGGGAATCGAGGGGAAGATCGAAGCGGTGCACTTTGCGCGGACTCACCGTATTCCGTTCCTGGGAATCTGTCTGGGTATGCAGTGTGCCGTGATCGAATTCGCTCGCAACGTGCTGGGCTTCAAGGACGCCACCTCGACAGAAATGGATCCGGCGACGAAGCATCCGGTCATCGACCTGATGGAGGAACAGAAGGGCATTACCGCCAAAGGCGGCACGATGCGTCTGGGAGCTTACCCCTGTTCGTTGGAGCCGGGATCGAAAGCTGCGCAGGCTTACGGTACGACCCAGATTCAGGAGCGCCATCGCCACCGCTACGAATTCAACAGCGAATACCTGAAGGATTTCGAGAGCCACGGAATGAAAGCCGTCGGTGCGAACCCCGATACGGGGCTGGTCGAAGTGGTCGAAATTCCCGACCATCCCTGGTTCGTCGGTACGCAATACCATCCCGAATACAAGAGCACCGTACAGCGGCCTCATCCGCTTTTCGTCGCGTTCGTAGCTGCGGCGCTGGCGGGAAAAGACGATAAGAAAAAATAGTTTGCAACCCTGCTTCGGGGTATCCTCAAAGAATTTAGATTACGCATGGATAAAAAATCAATCGCCGGAATTGTCATCGTGGCCCTGATCTTCCTGGGTTTCACGTTCTATAATTCGCATCAACAGAAAAAGTATCAGGAACAGCTCATGGCGTACAACGCCGAACAGGCGCGTATCCAAGCCGAGCAGGATTCGCTCCTGGCGCTTAACGCTCCGCTGCCGACTGCGGATTCCGCAGCTATTGCGGCTGCGGGAGAGCGGTTGTCCGGGGACAGCCTGCAGGCGCAGCGTCGGATCATGCAGTTCGGAGAGCTGCTGGCTGCGGCGCAGCAGGCCGAAGCCGAGGAGTTCACCGTGGAGAATGAGGTATTGAAGATCGATTTCTCGACGCGCGGCGGTCAGGTCAAGGATGTTACGCTGAAGGATTATACCAAGTATGCACCTCGTGACGAGCGGAATCAGCCGGTGCGGCTTTTCGACCCGGCAACGGCCAATTTCGCCCTGACGTTCTATGTGAAGAATGGCCATAACAACGTATTGGTCAATACGGCGGATTACACCTTCAATCTGGTGTCGATGGAGAAGGATGCCGACGGTGCGCAGCGCATCACGATGGATCTGCCGGTGGCGCGTGACGCCGTGTTACGGTACGAGTATGTCGTTTATAACATACAGTCGCCGGCGCGGGATTATCTGGTCGATCTGAATGTCTATCTGAAAAATATGGCACCGCAGATGGCCAGCCAGACGACTGTCGGCATCGACTGGAGCAACCGTTCCTATCAGAACGAGAAAGGGTTTCAGAACGAGAATACCTATACGACCATCTATTACCGGGCTCCCGGCGAGTCGTCGGCCGACGATCTGGGGATGAGCGACGGGGAGAAGCAGAAGACGGTTTCGTCGTCGCTCAACTGGGTGGCTTTCAAGCAGCAGTTCTTCTCGTCGGTGATGATCGCCCCGGAAAACTTCTCCTACGCTGATATGAAGTTTACGACGGCGGAAAAAGGCTCGGGTTACATAAAGGATTTTTCGGCGAAATTGACGGTTCCCTATACGGCGCAAACCGACCATTACAACTTCGCTTTCTATTTCGGTCCGAACAAATACGCCATTCTCAAGCATGTGGCGACGACCGAGGGGGACGACGAACTGCATCTGGAACGGTTGATTCCGCTCGGCTGGGGTATTTTCGGCTGGGTGAACCGCTGGTTCGTGATTCCGGTGTTCGATTTCCTGCGTCAATTTATCCCGAGTTTCGGCCTGATTATCCTGATCCTGGCCGTGCTGGTGAAGGTCATCATCTCGCCGCTGACCTATAAAAGTTACATATCGACGGCCAAGATGCGCGTCATCAAGCCCGAGGTCGATGAGCTGGCCAAGAAATATCCGCGCCAGGAGGATGCCATGAAGCGCCAGCAGGCGACGATGGAGCTCTACAAGAAGGCCGGTATCAACCCGATGGGCGGTTGTATCCCGCTGTTGATCCAGATGCCGATCATTATTGCGATGTTCCGCTTCTTCCCCGCCTCGATCGAGCTGCGAGGCCAGCATTTCCTTTGGGCCGACGACCTTTCGTCGTACGACAGCGTGTTGTCGCTGCCGTTCAACATCCCCTTCTACGGAGATCACGTGAGCCTGTTCGCCCTGTTGATGACCGTCGCGCTGTTCGCCTTCTCGTATATCAATTACCAGCAGACGGCTTCGTCGCAGCCCCAGATGGCCGGTATGAAGTTTATGATGGTTTATCTGATGCCGGTGATGATGCTCCTGTGGTTCAACAGCTATTCGAGCGGTCTGACTTACTACTACTTCCTGGCCAACATTCTCACGATCGGACAGACGCTCGTGATCCGCCGGATGATCGACGACGAGAAAATTCATGCCGTGATGCAGGCCAATGCCGCGAAAAACAAGAACAGGAAGAAATCCAAGTTCCAGTTGCGTTACGAAGAGTTGCTGCGTCAGCAGGAGGAGGCGCAAAGGAACGCTTCCCGACGGAAATAATCGAAAGGTGCGAAGAGTTCCCTAACAAGTTTTCGAAATTGAAAATCACCCCTGTCAGAGTTCATCCTGACAGGGGTGATAACTTAAATTCGGACTGTTAGAGAGCCCCTTCATTCGCACTGCGCTGCGGATTTCAGACGTGTCAGTCGTAGAGGTCGAGGTATTCGTACGTATTTCCGACCAGGGAGAGGTAGCGTTCGAATTCGGGGCGGGAAATGACCACCGTGGCTCGGCAATCGTTGGGGTGGAAACTCAAACTGTCGCACGTTTGCAGATGACGGTCTAAAAAGAGATGTACGTGGTGTTCCGCGTCGTTGATAAGGCCGAACGGCGACACGGAACCCGGTTCGAGCCCCAGGTAGCGTTCCATGCGCTGCGGCGAGGCGAAGGTGAGTTTGCCCTGCCGCAGTCGGTGTTCCAGATCGTGAATCGCCAGCGAGCGGTCGCAGTCGAAACAGACCAAATAATGACGGTCGCCCTTGTGGTTGCGGAAGAAGAGGTTTTTGCAATGTTTCGACCCGTCCTCGCGCCAATGTGCCTTGGCCTCTTCGATGGTCGGGGAAGCCGGGTGGTGATAGATGTCGTACCGGATTTTGTGTCTGTCGAGAAATTCCCGGACGATCGTTTCGCGTTCCATATCGACTATTTGGATTCGGTTCGAGAGCGGATTTATTCGACGTAAAGTACCAATCCCTTGAGGTATTCGCCTTCGGGATGATAGATGTTGATCGGATGGTCGGCGGGCTGGGTCAGTTGGTGCAGGATGCGGACCTTGCGTCCGGCGATGGCTGCGGCCGAGAAGACCGTGGTGCGGAACAACTCCTTGCTGACCGCCTGCGAACAGGAGAAAGTGAAGAGGAGCCCTCCGCTTTTGATCTGCGCCAGCGCCCGGGCATTGAGCCGCTTGTAGCCCTGCATGGCATTGCCCAGCACTTTGTGGTGCTTGGCGAAGGCCGGCGGGTCGAGGATGATCATGTCGTACCGGTCGCCGATGTCCTTGAGGTATTCGACGGCATCGACGGCCAGCGAAGTGTGGGGAGCCTCTTCTCCGAAGTTGAGCCGAACGTTGGCGTCGGCCAGGGCGACGGCCCGCTCCGAGGAGTCGATCGAGCATACTTCGCGTGCTCCGCCCGCAAGAGCATATACCGAAAATCCGCCCGTGTAGCAGAAGGTATTGAGGACCGTGCGTCCTCGGGCGTAGCGGCGTACCAGTTCGCGGTTGAAGCGCTGGTCGATAAAGAAGCCCGTCTTCTGGCCCTCTTCCCAGTTGACCAGGAATTTTTCGCCGTTTTCGAGCACGGTGCGGGGCATTCCTCCCGTTTTGCCGTAAAGGTACCCGTCCACGGGATTCAGGCCGGCCTTGAACGGTACGGTTTGGGAACTTTTGTCGTAGATGGCGGTGATCCGGTCGCCGTAAACCGTTCGGATCGCATCGGCGATTGTCAGGCGGGCGTGGTACATGCCCACCGAGTGACATTGAATCACGGCGGTCGTGTCGTAAATATCGACGACGAGTCCCGGCAGGGAGTCCCCCTCGCCGTGAACCAGACGGTAGCAGGTGGTGTCGGGGGCATCCGTGAGCCCGAGCGTGCGGCGCACGTCGAGTGCGGTGGAGATCATCCGCTGCCACCAGGCCGCGTCGATCGGTTCCTGTTCGAAGGTGAGCACCCGCACGGCGATCGAACCGATCTGGTAATGTCCCCGGGCGATGAAGTCGCCCGAACGGGTATAGACATCGACGAGGGCACCTTCGGGGATTTCGTTTCCGTCGTAACGGACGGATTCGATCGCGCCCGAGAAAATCCAGGGATGGCGGCGCAGCAACGACTCTTCCTTGCCGCGTCGGAGGTGTATTTGCGGGATCATTTCTTCGTTTTCTTTGGTTTGGGTGTGTGCAGCAGCCGGTCGTAGATACGCGTGCAGACCCAGGCGTCCGTTGCGGCGTAGAGCTGCTGCTTGTCGGTGAGTTGTGCGGCTTCCCAGTTGCTCAGGCGCTGAGCTTTGGATACCCGCTGGCCGAGTACGATCGCCGAAAGTTTGCGCAGGCTTTTCTCTTCGATGCCCCACTCTCCGGCGAGCTCCTGAAGATCCACGAAGCCCGCTTCCTGAAAGTGCCGGATGTTGTGCAGTGCCCGCAGGTCGCCCTTTACATCGGCGCCGATTTTCAGGATCTCCTTGTTTTCGAGGATTTTGACGATGGCTTTGTCGAGAGGAATCTTGCAGAGCCGGAACAGGAAGCTCTGTTCCGGCGAGGAGAGTTGCAGCAGTGCGACCCGATTGACGACGCCCGCCCGGAACGAAGGCCGGGTTTCGGTGTCGAACCCGATGACGGGCTGTGCCGCCAGGTAGCGGCAGGCCTCCCTGAGCCTCGGTTCCGAGTCCACGACGACGATCGGGCCCCGGAATTCGATGGCCGGAAGCAGAGCGGCCTCCTCGTTGCTGATGCTATTTTGAAATGTGATCGGTTTGTTCATGAAATCGCGCAAAGTTACCGATTAATCGTGACTTTTCCATCCGGGAGTATGGAAATTTTGCCTTCGCCGCTCAATTTGCGCAGGAGCTCGGCGATTTGTGCCGGATCGGATCGGAGTGCAGCGACGATTTCCCGGGGATCGAGAGCGTCGTTGCGGAGCAGCTCCAGAACGGTCTTTTTCGAGGCTTCCGCCTGCGGAGCGCGGGCGGCGCGTTTGCGGGCGAGGCAGAGGTCGCAGATGCCGCACTCCCGGGGCTCCGGCACTCCGAAATAGGCTTCCAGGAAGGAGCTGCGGCAGCCGGTTTCCGCCGTGGCATAGGCGAGCATCCGCTCGAATCGTTCGCGGGTCTGTTTCCGGCGCTGCTGGTACGATTCGGGGGAGATGTAGAGATCGGCGGTGGGGAGCCGTTCTTCGTCCATGTAGAGGAGCGGCGAGCGGTTCGAGGGGATGTAGCGGATCACGCGCAGTTGCCAGAGCCGTTTCAGCAGGTCGTGCACCTTTTCGGGCGTATAGCCGCTCCAGGTCGCTATTTCCGTTTCGTCGATGGGGCGGAAGTCGGTGAAAACCCCTTCGTACAGACGCAGCAGAACACGGATGATGTGGTCCAGATCGTCGCGGATCACCCGCAGGCGGTAGAGATCGTCGCGGCTGACGCAGAAGAGGATGCGCGCGGGGTTGGCCGCTTCGTCCAGGAGGGTCATGTAGCCGTTCTGACTCAGGATCTTCAGGGCGTTCTGTACCAGACCCGTATAGAGGTGCTCCCGGGTGCAGAAATCGCGCAGGTTGAATAGAAAGGAACTTTGGGCACCGTCGCCGATGGCGATCTGGAGGTAGCTGCAGATTTTTTCGTAGATCGAACGGATCTTTTCGAGCGGAGGGTAGTCCGCTTCGAAGCGTTTGGCGATGCGTCCCGCATCGTCGGAAGAAATCAGCAATACGGCATAGCTGCGTCGCCCGTCGCGTCCGGCACGTCCGGCCTCCTGATAGTAGCTTTCGAGTGAGTCGCACATCGTATAATGTACCACGTAGCGGACGTCCGGCTTGTCGATCCCCATCCCGAAGGCGTTGGTAGCTACCATGACGGGGGTGCGCCCCGAAATCCAGGCATCCTGCCGCATCGAGCGCTCGGCATGTCCCAGTCCGCCGTGATAATATTCTGCGGAAATACCTTCGTCGCGCAGGAAAGCCGCGACCTGTTCGGCTCCTTCGCGGGTGCGGACATAGACGATGCCGGAACCGCCGACGTTGCGGATGATCCGCAGGAGCTGTTCGTTTTTGTCGTCGGTATGGCGCACGGCATAAGAGAGGTTGGGACGCGAAAAATCGCTGCGCAGCAGATGGGGTTCCGTGAAGTGCAGCTTTTCCATGATGTCGTCCGCGACGCGCGGTGTGGCCGAGGCCGTGAGAGCCAGCACGGGGACGCCGGGAATCCGCTCGCGCAGCTCGGCGATCCGCAGGTAGGAGGGGCGGAAGTCGTAGCCCCATTGGGAGATGCAGTGGGCCTCATCGACGGCGAGAAGCGATACGTTCATTCGCTGCACCCGCAGGCGGAAGGCCTCGGATGCGAGCCGTTCGGGAGCGACGTAGAGGAATTTCACGTCGCCATAGACGCAGTTGTCCAGGTCGATGTCGATCTGTCGGGCCGACAGGCCCGAATGGATCGCCAGAGCGCGGATACCCAGCTTGCGGAGCCGATCGACCTGGTCTTTCATCAGGGCGATCAGCGGGGTGACCACGATGCATACGCCCTCCGAAGCCAGTCCCGGAATCTGATAGGTGAGCGACTTGCCGCCGCCCGTCGGCATCAGGGCCAGCGTATCGCGTCCGGCGAGCACCGAGAGGATGACCTGTTCCTGCACGGGGCGGAACGTGTCGAACCCCCAGTAGCGCTTGAGCAGCGCTGCGATCTGTTGCCGTCTGTTCGGTGCCGTCGATTCCATATACACAAAGGTAGTGTTTTTGGCTTTTACCCGAGCCCGGAAGGGATAAAAAGTGCGTCATATTAGGTTTCTCGAAATATTTTCCTATATTTGCACGTTGAAGAAGAAAACCGACCGATGAGAATCAAAGAGGAATATAAGGTCCGTGAAATGGCAGGCGAGCACATCGTGGTAATGCAGGGCCGTTACGGAGTGGATATGACCAAAGTGATTGCATTGAACGAAACCTCGCTCTGGTTGTGGAACCGGTTGCAGGGACGTGAGTTCGGTATCGACGATGTCCGCGATTTGCTCCTCGGCGAGTACGACGTGGATGCGGAAACCGCCGCGCGCGACGCCCAGGCGTGGGTCGCCCGGCTTAAAACATGTAATTTAGTCGAAGAATGAGCGTAAAGCTGCGCAGATATATGTCCGTGTGGATGTTGCTGGTTGCCTACTGTTTCTCGGTGGGGGCAGCGGCATACGCCGTACTTTCGTGCCACTGTTTGGAGCGGGAGAGGGGCGAGGTGCATATATGCTGCCGGGGTTGCGACATCCATACCGAATGCGATTCTCATTCGGTCAGTTTTAAGGCCGTTTGCTGCGGGGTGGATCACTCCAAGGCATCGGAGCTATATACTTCCGTATCGTCGTCCCAATGGGAGCGAGATACGAAGGTCATGATCGTCGATCTTCCGGCCATATTGGCAGCGGAGATGACGGCGCTTCCGTTCGATTCCGTTCATTGGGCGACGGTTTCTGAACGTCCCTGTCTGGCCCATAGCACGGTCCATCTTCTCTCTTCCGGACTGCGTGCCCCTCCCGTTTTCGTGTAACGACGCATGAAAAAGTGCAGTGTCGGCGTGCACTGTGTTTTCCCTGCGACAGACCGGTTGCCCGATTTGCAACCGGATTGCAAGAATGGAATATTATTTTTGCATCATGTTTACACAATCAACGGAAAATCAAATGAAATTCAAGTATTTAGCAGTATTAGTCTTTTTTGTTGCATCGGCATTCGGCGCGGCTCGGGCCCAGAATGTCAAAGGTGTCGTGTATGGAGCCGACACGGACGAGCCGCTGGTCGGTGCATCGGTGTATTGGGCCGGAACGACGGTGGGAACCGGTGCCGATGCCGAAGGAAATTATACCATACACCGGGTTAAGGGATACGATATGCTGGTCGCCGGCTTCGTCGGATATACCAGCGATACGATCCGTGTCGAGAGCGGCGTGGAGCGGGTCGATTTTCGTCTGTCGAACGAGGGGGTGGAACTCGAGGAGGTCGTGGTGAACAGCACGCTGGGCGGTAACTACGTGAAGCGGGACGGCATTCTCAAAGGGGAGATGATCTCCTTCGCGGGCCTCTGCAAGATGGCTTGCTGCAACCTGGCCGAGAGTTTCGAGAACTCCGCTTCGGTGACAGTCGGTTACAGCGACGCCATTTCGGGTGCGCGTCAGATCAAAATGCTCGGTTTGGCCGGCACTTACACCCAAATATTGGATGAAAACCGTCCGATCATGCGCGGCTTGAGCGCTCCCTACGGCTTGAGCTATACGCCGGGCATGTGGCTCAATTCGATCCAGGTGTCGAAGGGTATTTCGTCCGTGACGGCCGGACATGAGGCCATCACCGGACAGATCAACCTCGAACACCGCAAACCTACGGACGACGAACGGCTGTTCATCAACTTCTACCTCGACGACGAACTGCGTCCCGAGCTGAACCTTTCGACGGCGCTGCCTGTGACCAAGGATAAGAAATTATCGACGATCCTCCTGTTGCACGGATCGTTGGACACCCATTTGCTGGGCGACATGGACGACAACGGCGACGGATTTATGGATCTGCCGAAGACCCGCCTGGGAGCGGTTGCAAACCGCTGGCTTTACACGGCCGACAACGGTGCGCAGGTGCGGTGGGGCTTCAAGTATCTGGCGGAAAATCGCTTGAGCGGTCAGAAGCACTACAAGGCTTCGATGCGTGAAGAGATGGATACCGACTGGGACAAGGGGGCCATGTACGGCTCGCAGATCAAGAACCGCGAACTGAACGCCTACTTCAAATTCGGTATGCCGGTCGGTCCCGGTGTCTATGACGAGGACCAGCAGGACGAGCTTCGTTCGAACATCGCTTTCGTGGCCGATTATGACCGCTTCCGCGAACGGGCCTACTTCGGACTCAACGATTACGACGGTACGGACAACATGGTTTCGCTGAACATGATGTACAATCACTATTTCTCCTTCCGTCATTCGCTGATCGTCGGCGTGCAGTCGCACCTGCAATTCCTCGACGAGTCGCTGCTCAACCCGACGCCGTGGCTGGATGCCGCCGGAGCCTGGAATCTCGACCGTCAGGAGAATGAGGTAGGCGCCTATGCCGAATATACCTACACGATCAAGGACAAGCTCTCCGTAGTTGCGGGCATACGCGGGGACTACAACGGTTATTACGATAAGTTCTACGTTACTCCGCGCGGTCATATCAAGTGGAACATCACCCCGACGACGATCCTGCGCGGTTCGGCCGGGCTGGGCTACCGCTCGACCAACGTCATCACCGATAACATCGGCGTTCTGGCTACGGGACGGCATATTACGTTCGAAAGACCGACGGCTTTTTCGGCGGGAGCCGCCGCAGTGCGCGGTCCGCTCAATCCCGGCTCTGCTTACGGAGGATATACGACCTGGATGGTCGCAGACGGCGGTGCGGGCAATTTCAAAGCGCTCAACCGGATGGAGAAAGCCCTCACCGCAGGCGGTAGCCTGACGCAGATTTTCACGCTTGTGAAAGAGGAGGACGCGACGTTGAGTTTCGACTACTTCCGCACGCAATTTTATAATTCGGTGATTGCCGATCAGGAGTATTCGCCGAACGACATCTATATTTACAGCTCGGACAAACGCTCCTTTACCGATACTTATCAGGTCGATTTTTCGTGGACTCCGGTGGAGCGGTTCGATATTTTCGCTACGTACCGCTATACGAACAGCCGTATGACGATCGATCGTCCGGACGGCAGTACGGCGCTCGTGGAGCGTCCGCTGGTGAGCCGTTACAAGGCGCTGCTCAACTTGCAGTATTCGACCCGCTACAACCGCTGGGTGTTCGATGTGACGGCCCAGCTCAACGGTCCTTCGCGCCTGCCGACCCAGACGGGCGACCTGGCCGATTCCGAGATGTCGCCGACGTATCCGATGTTCTTCGCGCAGGTGACCCGCAAAGTCGGCAAGTTCGATATTTACGTGGGCTGCGAGAACATTCTCGATTACAAGCAGAAGCACCCGATTCTGAATGCGGACGATCCTTTCTCGGCGGGTTTCAACTCGTCGGTGATCTGGGGGCCTCTGATGGGGCGCAAGTTCTATGCGGGGTTGCGTATCAATTTTTATTGATTGAAAGAACGGATTAAATTAGTTATACGACGATGAAAAAAATGATTTTGTGCTGCCTCGTGGCAGTATTGGGATGCGGGGTGTTCGCCGTGGAAGCGAAGACGCCGCAGAAGAAGGGCGAGATCGTTACTACGGTGTTCACGGTCGATATCGATTGCGAAAGCTGTGCGGCCCGCATTATGAACAACGTGCCGGTAATCGGCAAGGGGATCAAGGATATTCAGGTCGATGTTCCCTCGAAAGAGGTGACCGTGACCTATGACAGTGCCAAGACCTCGCCCGAGGAGCTGATCAAAGGATTCGGAAAGATCCGGGTCAAGGCGGAAGAAAAACCTGTCAAATAGTTATATATGGGTTAGTTAATTTGGATGGAGAGCCGGGGTTCCGAAAGGAATCCCGGCTTTTTTCGATCGGCGAATGTCCCCTCAGGGAAGAGGTATCCGATCGGAGCAAAACGGACGGGATGCATCCGTAATAAAGGAAGAGCACGCGTCGTACCATTGGTATTTTAGAACTTTTCCACGATCTTTGCGGCGGCAATACTCCACAGTGTGTTGTGTATTGGAAAACATTCACTAACTTTGCGGTGCCGTCCCCGCGGATGGCGACATATTGTTTAGTGAAAGTGTTTCGCTAATCCTTATCAAGAAAATTTGGCGATTTTTAGGAAACAAGGATGGCAATACGAACACTCATCACCGTGTATAGCTATATCGGTTCTCGATATACTGGGGTATTGTTTATTTGTTTCCGGGCCACGCCGAATGCCTCTTGATGGATAAACGAACGACTCCACGCTTGAACCGAAATCTGAAATTTATTATTCTGATAATCAGTAATGCCATAACGGGAATTTTATGTATTGGTACCGTAAAGTTCCCGTTGTTTCTATTTTTCAAGAGGCAAAATAGTGTAAGAAGTACGATTCTTTTTCGATTTACCGAAAAAATTGAAACACCGATAAGAAAAGCGGTTTCATATAAAGAAGTAGCATTCTTATTGCCATTGCAAAATATATTTCCATGGCTAACGAACAAATTACTTGGTAATTTATTATTTATTTGAATTCTTTCTGTATCTTTGCATTTGAAAAATCATCAAAAATTCAAAGGTGATATGGCTAATGAAAATTCTATAGATAGTACTACTCTCAAGCAACGTATAGAAGCGATGCCTGAAGATTGCATCCTGTTTCGTTCAGACTTCCCTGAATATCATACAGAATTTGTTGGTAGTATTTTGACTGAATTGACAAATGACGGTACACTTGTTAAAATTGCACATGGAATATATACCAAGCCAAGAAAAAGTCGATTCGGTATTGTACTTCCTTCGGTCGATAAAGTTGTACAGGCAATTGCAGTCCGAGATAATGCAAAGGTGTTACCATCAGGTATGACTGCATTGAATTCATTAGGGCTATCGACTCAAGTACCAATGAATTATACATTTCTAACTACTGGAAGTGAAAGAACAATAATTATATCAAATAGGAAAGTAGTATTAAAAAGAGGTGTCCCCAAGAACTTCTGTTATGGTACCCGCCTGATTTCACTACTTGTTCAAGCACTTAAGGCTCTGAAAAAGGAGAATATAGGAGAAGGTGAATTGAATATAATTCGACAATTGATATCAAAAGAAACAGATAAGGAGACTTTAATCAAAGATGTAGATATGATGCCTGCATGGATGAAACGAATTATAAAACCAATGCTAACAGCTTAAAAGGAACTTAAATTATGGGAAAACTGTGGTTAAACAATGAGATAGTGGACCGTTTAGCAATGTTACAGCAGACGGAGGTTGGACATCCTGGCGTTAATCAGGTAGCTATAGAAAAGGACTGGTGGGTAACAGTTACGCTGAAGGCATTATTCCAAACAGATTGCCGTGATTCTTTGATATTCAAAGGCGGAACATCGTTGTCAAAAGGTTTTAATATCATAGAGCGTTTCTCTGAAGACATTGATTTGGCAATCAATCATTCGTTCTTTGGTATTGAGGGAACAAGTAAAAGTCAGCGGGAGAAATTACGCAAAAAGGCACGAGCATATATTCACGAGACCCTTTCTTCACAATTAGATGCCCGTTTGAAAGAAATGGGAGTTTCTGGTTACAGTATAGAGAATGTATCTCAAGAACAAGATAAAAATGGAGAATGGAGACTAATAGATTCGGACAAAGATCCTAGTGTAATTCTATTGCACTACCCGTCAATTCTTGAAGATTCAATAAATTATATTCCTCCTCGTGTAAAGATAGAAATCAGTTGCCTTTCAATGGATGAGCCAACAGAGATACGACACATAAGTTCTTTGATAGGCGATAGTTTTGATGGCGAAGATGCTGATGCTGAAAGTTTTGTCAGGACTGTAGTTCCTACTCGTACATTCCTCGAGAAGCTGTTTCTTTTGGCGGAAGAATTCCAAAAAGAAAAACCACGGAGCGTACGAATGTCACGACATCTGTATGATTTAGAAAAGTTGATGGATACAGAATATGGAGAAGAAGCTTTGTCGAATCGAAAACTTTATGATGCCATTGTTCAACATCGTAAAACTTATAATGCTTTGAAGTATGTAAACTATGATTTACATGCCCCATCAACCATCAACTTTATGATACCGGAATCGGCTATGGAAGCATGGCGAGATGATTATGCCGATATGAGGCGTTTCTTCATTTATGGCAAATCTATAGAGTTTGATGCGCTTATGCAGAAAATGGCAGAGTTGCATGAAAGAGTTAGAGCTATGAAAATTTAACTTTAAGAATCTGTTGAGAAAATAAAATTTACAATAAATAAAGATATGTACATTTCTCATATAAAAATAAAAGGATTCCGCAATTTTAAAGATTCGGACATCGAATTTAATGATGGTCTCAATGTCCTAATAGGCCATAACAATGCTGGAAAAACAAACTTATTGAAGGCATTACAATTGGTAATAGAGCCACATTATAGATACAGGAGACTAAATGCTAATGATTTCAATAGGGATATTTCTCTTGAAAATCTGAAAAGCCAGTCACCATCAGTTACAATATCAGTTACATTCAAAAACAGTAACATTGAGTATAATGAGCAAGAAGAGGATTTGAGAGTGGTTGCTAACTGGTTTACTGATATAGAGAGTGGCTATGCTGCGATGTTGACTTATCGGTTTTATTTGCCTGCAGAAAAAGAAGATGATTATAAAGCAGCTATGGCAGATGTGGAGGATATCAAGAATGGGTGGAGTATTCTTGAGAATGATTTTCTCCGCTATTATGTATATAAATTGCTCGCGGGTCCATTGGATGCACCTATTCAACCTGAAATGGACAAGTTGGAACGGTTTGACTTCCAATTTTTAGGTGCTATGAGAAATGTAGAAGATGATATGTTTTATGGGCGGAGTACCATGCTGAAGGATGTGCTAAATTTCTTTATAGATTATGGAATAAAGACCAAAGGTAACAAGACGAAAGAAGAAAAGGAATCAGAATTAAAGGATGTAAGGAATGACTTCGGTAATGAAGCGACTGCTCTTATGACTTCATTATTGGAAAGATTGTCGGAAGGGAAAGATGTCATGCTTGATTATGCACATGAAACAGGAGCATCTTTCAATAATGCATTGCCTGATTTTAAGAGTACATTGATAGAGCAGGATTTATTCTCAGCACTGAAACTTATTATCAAGTATGGCGAAGACATTGAAATTTCAGCCACACATAATGGCTTGGGATATAACAACCTAATATATATGTCTCTCTTGCTTGCCAAAATGCAGGCTGATGCTGATGGCAACTATATGGGAGATAATGCCAAAGTATATCCGATACTTGCTATTGAAGAGCCTGAAGCACACTTGCATCCAGCCATGCAATACAAGTTTCTTAAATTTCTTGACAAGAATCTAAAAGTAGATCATAAAGTGCGCCAGATTTTCATCACAACTCACTCCTCGCAGATTACTGCCGCAGTTAAATTGGATAATATAATATGTTTGCACAAGGGAGAGGATGGTATCACAAATGTTTGCTACCCAGGTAAGGTATTTACAGATTCTGATGAAGACAAAAAATCAAAGAACTATGTACAAAGATTCTTGGATGCAACAAAGTCGGACATGCTTTTTGCTCGTAAAGTTATTTTAGTAGAAGGTATTGCAGAAAATTTATTGATAAGCACACTTGCTCGCTATGACGGTAAATCACTGGAAGACCAGCATGTGGCAGTAGTAAATATTAATGGTCGATATTTTAATCATTTTGTAAAGTTGTTCAATACAGAGTCTTCACCAAACGCAATACCTAAAAAGGTGGCATGTATCACAGACAGAGACCCTGTAAGAAAGAAGAAAGAGGCAAATTGTAAATTTACAGTTTGTTACCCATTTGATTTGTATAAAGATAATGAGCATTACGAATATTCTGTGAACGCAGAAGAGGAGGAAAAAACATTTAGGGAGCATTCATCTATCAGGTATTTTTCACAAGATGAAAATAAAGGTAAAACATTTGAATACGAACTTGCTCTGTGTAATCCAGATCTTGAATTGCTGGTTACGGAATCTATGTCGAATCAATCCGAGATAAAAAACATGATGGGTGGTGATTATGCACAAGCAAAGGTTAAAGTGAAAAATAATAAGAAATGGAATGATGTCAAGACCTCTATTGACAGTACTGATTGGGAAGAGGATGAAAAGAGACGTCATCTTATAGCTGCTCGTTATCTTTCTTCTTTGGATAAAGGCGAAAACGCCTTAGAACTTTGTCTCGCTCTAGAAGAAAACTTTGAACTAGAAGCAGGCAATGAACATAAGAAGATTTTCAATGTTCCACTTTATATTCACAATGCATTAGAATGGTTATTGAGATAAGTTCTGACTCACGGATTGATATCAATCACCACTTTAGAGTTTCAGCAGGTCCAGGAGCTGGTAAAACTCACTGGCTTTCCTTGCATGTGTCCCATGTACTGAAAGACTCAGAAAGTCTTGGGAAGATGGGTAAGGTCGCCTGCCTTTCCTATACCAATGTAGGAGCAGACACGTTGATGGACAGAATGTATGAGGATAGAAGCCGTGTTCTTTCTTGTACAATCCACAGTTTCCTTTATGCCTATATAGTTAAGCCTTATCTGCATTTTATCGCAACAGACGAAGGATTTAATATAGAATTATTAAATGGCGAAGATGACAGAATATTATCTGACTATAATACTTTTGATGAAATAAGGAAGACCGTTAAGCAGTACTATGCTGAACAAGATGCTACTTTCTCTGCAATTAGGGCAGCAAAGTGGAAGCTGCAAGAAGATGGCAGCCTAAAATGTTATGCGAATCCACCAAGGAAATGCTGTAAAAAGGGTTATGTTTTGAATGAAAATGCATATGTCGTTTATAAAAAGTTGGCATGGGAAAAAGGATATATGCACTATGACGATGTTCTCTATTTCAGCTATAAGCTCATACAGAAATACCCATTTATCAGCAGAGCTTTGGCAATACAGTTCCCTTATGTTTTCATTGATGAATTCCAGGACACCAACCCAATTCAGGCAAAAATTATCAAATCGTTAGGCGAGAATGGAGCTATTGTAGGCGTTATTGGTGACTATGCTCAGTCTATCTATGGATTTTTGGGGGCGGATCCAAATCAATTCGCCTCGTTTACCTTAGATGGTTTACGGGACTATACCATTCTGGATAATAGAAGAAGTAGTAATGAAATCATTGATTTACTTAATGTGATTAGGACAGAGTTTCAACAACACCCCATAAGAAACGAGCATGGCATGAAGCCCTTGCTGCTTGTTGGTGAGTTATTGGCTTGCTATGAAGAAGCAAAGAGAATAGCGGCTAATGAAGTACATGCATTATCATACAGAAATATAGAGGCGAACATCCTGAAACAACGTGTGGATGCCCACGTTCAAAACAGTAACTTATTAAATCAAATCGAAGATAGTAATGCAAATAGAAAAGAGTTTGTAACTATATGGATAAAAGCCATTGAACATGCAAGAAACAAGCAATTCGGAGCAACTTTTAAAATGCTTGAAAACATTGGAGTTAAGGATATTGTTGCTTACACTTCTGTCAAAGAAGCACTTGGTGATTATGAAAAATATTGTAACGGAACATTAAAAGATTTCTTTGATTATCTATGCAAACGCTGGCAAATAACTAAAATTAAAAAAGATACTAGTATTTATAGTTTTTACTCTTCTCATACATACAGAGAATTATCTCAATGTGTTGGATTATTGGAAGATTCAAGTGCCCAAAGAACAGTACATAAAGCAAAGGGGGACGAATTTGAAAATGTACTTGTCGTTTTCACAGAAGAAAAAGCGTTAAACATGATTATTAACCCTAATCTTAAAGACAACGAATCTAACAGAGTTTACTATGTAGCTATGAGTAGAGCTCGGGATAGATTATTTCTAACCGTACCATCGATTTCACAACAAATGGAACATGCTCTTAGAAGATTGCCCATAGATATAAAAAAGATATGATAGCGATACTTTCTAAGACAGATATGTAATACAAAAGGACAAGCCATCTAGGCTGCTTGCGGGCTATCGCTATTTATTCTTCAGCTGTCGCAGGCAGCGCGCCTGTCAATGAGGTAACAGATAAATTGATATATTTGCAAAACTAAGAGGTCTGAAGGCTTACTCCGGACACATTGTTTGAAACACTACCACACAAAGGGACTTGTAATAATTTGTTTATTATAACGATTGGATACAATAATAGCCTGCAAGTTTGCAGACTATTGCTGTGCTTATACACTTTGTTTGATGATTTCATTTATCATATTGAATGCAAATGTGAAACGATAGAATCAATTTGACTTTCTAATGTAGCAATATCACTTTTAGGATTCTCTTTTTTAGCAAGATGTATGGATTTTGCAATATCTGCTATATGTTGTTGAACATCTGCTGGTACATTTTTAGGAAATAAAAATTGTTCTATCGTTGATTTGTTAATAGCTAAATATCCTCCAGCTAAATGCTTGTCCGAGAATTCTGCAGTTAAAAAATCTGTTGTACTCTTGGAGTTTAAAATGCCTAGAATGTAGAATGGATTATATCCAGCAAAATCATATATAGCATATACTCCTACGCCTATTGCCAAAGGGGTATCAACATAGCAAGCCTCAATTTTTTTAGTCATTCCGGCTATTATAATTTTAGGATTTTTCCACATTTCTTGTTTTGATTCTGTGATATTCGAGTCGAGATAAATAAAGGCTCTACTATACTTATCTTTCATATATCGAACATTTGTATTATTAAAAACATATCTGTCTATATTGCCACTAACTGTAAAAGGTATAGTATGATTGTTATCTATTTCACATATATTCTCTTTGATTTTTTGTGCTTCGAATCCCGTAGCGCCACTACACACTTTTAATCCTAATAGGGACAATCGTACCTTATTAGATTCCTCAACAGATTCTTTCTTATTTAATCTGTTATCTATTAAATCTGTATAATTGTTGAGAAAGTAACTATTAAATTGTTCATGAGATACTTTATTTCCCAATACTATAATAGGATACACACTTGCATTCTTAAAGACATCATAAACTGATACATCTATAGTCTTTTCTAAACCACACTCAGCTTTTAGTTTATGTAATGTCTTTTTTGCATAATCTGCTACTAATAGTTTGTTGGGAATAATCCAACAATAAATATTAGAAGACAACTTTACTCCTAACAATAGAAATAAAACATACATATCGTAGGCTCCAGTTGCTTCTGGATACGATTGTTTGTATAGTAATTTTTCTTCACCAGTTCTCGCCATATTAACAGCACTTACATACGGCGGATTACCAATTACGATATCAAATCCTTCCTTGTCGTCTCGGTTGAACACATCGCTGAACCAAGTATGCCAGAGGAAGAAGTTATTATTCTCGGCAAGATTGATAGTTTTGAGTTTGTCAAGAATTGCAGGGTCGTATGCTTGTGCCTCCAGTTGTTTGTTGATGGTGTCGGATATCTCTTGCTGCAACGTCACTTTTCTGTCATGGTCACTACAAGAGTAGTATGATGATAGCAGATGCGAGACTGTTTTTTGCAGACGGTTTTTCTCATCATCGAATAGTGATATTTCTCCCTTATCTTCCTTGTACTCCTTTTCGTAAGTAAGTTTACTTAAATCCACGCCCATAAAACTTTCAATAAGCGAGTTACCCTGCATAATCTTATAATCAAGGTTTGGTAGTGGCGATGGAGTCTCCTCATCTACCACAATAGAGAGCCAAAAACGCAAACGTGCAATGTCAACCGCACCTTTCTCTATATCCACACCATAGATGTTGTTTTGGATAATGCTCTTTTTGATTTCGGCACGATCATAATGGTCGCCACTCAAAACCTCACGACAATGTAATAGTTCATTAAGCAAACCCATAGGAAATGCTCCCGAACCAATAGCAGGGTCGCAAATCTTTACTTCTTTAAGTGCCGTAAGAAGTTTCGGTTTCTTATTCTCTGGAATATCCTTAACTCCCTCTTCTGGTGAAAGTACGAATTGACGAATTTTGTCTTTAGCTATACTTGTATTGGTTTCGAGGTAGGCAATAAGAGACTCCTGGCACATATAGCGTACAATCTCTTTGGGAGTATAGAACGCTCCTTTGTCCTTGTTATCCTCAAGCAGATTCTCGAAGATTTTACCAAGCATTTCGGGATCTACACCCACTTCGGCATCGTTGGGATCGTTCTCGTCAATGGTAAAGTTATACTCGCTAAAGAATTGGAACAAGCGTTTGAAGTATTCAGCTGGGAAACGGCTCTTGGGTTCGTCCTCCTCATCACGTTCGAATAAACCGCCATTGAGATAAGGAATGTCTTTCCATTCGGCAAGCAAGGATTTATCCCAACCATATTTAGTAAACAAGATTTCACGTTCAGTTGGCTTGGTATTCAAGATACCGAAAAACAACGGTTCAAGAACGGAATCAAGATAATCGTTCTTGTATGCCGAGTTCTCAAACATATTATGCATATAGTTGAGATCACCGCACATCCAACCTTTGCGTTGTAAGAAGTGTAGGAATGTGATTCGTCCCATCATCTTCTTCACATAGTCACGAATTTTCTTTTCGTTGTAGTTAAACGCTTGCATCAATGCCACATTGGGTTCTCCGAGCATCTTTTCTTCCCACTTACTGCCAACTTTAACAAAACGCTTACCTGTAATGTATTGGATAAAGTCGGCATATTGCTCACGATATTTATCAAAAAACTCATCAGAGAGGGCTTCAACGGAGAAGGCTGCTTTCAAGGTCTCAAACGACACACCTTTCTTCTTTAAGAAATTGAAACGCTCAATAGGTGTTCGGTATAGCAAATCATCACTACCAAACACATAAGTATATCGCTTGGGTGATGTCGCTTCATCCTTAATATCACAAATGAAAGACAAACGCCAATGGTCGCCACTGTCGAACACTACCAATGCTGCATCAAACTCTCCCCAAATAGGATTGATGAATGATTTTACCAGATTACGAAGTCCCACACGCTTGTTGGCAACAGATCCTCTTGAGATGTTATATTGGAAAAAACCGATATGGTAACTATCGATGGTATCAATGTTTCCCAAGTAGTAACCAGCATCTGATGTATTCCCTATAATCTTTTCTGGAGTACTCTTTAGTTCTGTTGCATTGAAAAAGTGCTGCAAGAAGCCGTACCACTGTGCCAAGTTGAATGATGATTGGAACAGGTTTCTTAAACTATCGGATGTATATGCGGTTGCCATAGTAATGTTTACTTAAATGATTCTGAAATGATGATTTGTGGATTGGAAATATCTTTGGCATCGTGTCGTTGCTCCTTGTTCATCGTCTGATATTCGCCGAATAATTCCGAAATTTTGTTTTGTAAACTATACTCGTCCTGCTTCATCTTTGCACGGTCGTTCTTGTACTCTCGAGACAAGGCTTTCAAGTAGCGAGGCAATTGGGCATAGATGCCTTCATTGATATATCCAATCAATACATCGCATTGCGATTTCAATTCACTATCGGTTGTTCTCTGCTTGATGGTTCGCAAGAACTTGTTGGCTTCAAGTGAGGTCTTGTCAAGGTCAGTGCGGTTGATGGACGATGTATCGGCTGCCTCCACATATTCGGTCGTATATTGAACCAATGCATTATTTACATGCTTGTAGTGTTGTTCTTCATTAGAGAAAGACACAGGTTGTTCTTCGGGCTTTGCTTTGAGGTATTTTACCGCTTCTAGAAAGTCGATAATTTCAATACCAGTTTGGGTTGCCAGATAAAACTCAGTCTTGACATTGGAAGAAACAAAGATGACTGACTTTCCACAATGCTTTCCCGTATCACGCATCACTCGGCTCTTCATTGGCAAAGCCTTAATCTTATGATATAGTTTACGGTCTCTGTTGTAGAGTTCACGTACTTCACGCAACAGGGCTATTTTCTTGTCGATACTGTCCTTTACATTGTTGTCAAACATTTGGAACTCCTTTACAATCTCCTCCTTTGAGTAGATTTGAGCGTCTTCGCCAAATGCAGAATGAAAACCCTGTAATTTGACAAGAGCGTTCTTGTAGAGTTGAATTTCCTTGTCACCCTGTTGCGATGGGTAGAACATATAGTTATAGATATTCGTAGCAACAGAACCGATACGGTTTACACGACCTATACGCTGCATCAAACGTGTGGCATTCCACGGCGAATCGTAATTGACAATTACATTGGAACGATGCAAGTTCACACCTTCTGCCAATACATCAGAAGTAATAATGATGTTGTACCTCATTGAATTACTGTCAAAATTGGCATCGAAATTCTCTTTGATAGTCTGTCCCAAGCGATTGCGGTTGCTTGCTGTTACCATCAATACATCTGTGCGACCTATCTCCTTTGTCAATCTATCGTATAAGTAATTCAAAGTATCGACACTTTCGGAGAACAACACCAATTTGCCAGATGGATTAACGGTCGTATCAAAAAAGACCTTAGTAAGGTTTTCTCGGAACTTGTCAAACTTCGGATCATCATTCTCTTTCTCCCACTCTGCATTGAGTTGCTCCAATATCTCACGGTCATGATGGAGCATTTCAAGGAAATCAGAACTAAAAGCATTGGCTGAGAAAAGAATATCTTCAGTTGCATACCCTTTTGCAATGGCATGCTCGATAATTTCATCAAGCTCCATATTCTTTGCCTGCAGGTCTTTTACCTTCAAATCTGGAGCAATGATCACCTTGTCTTCATCGAACATTTTAATCATATCAGTTGTGATACGAAGAAGTGTTCGGAGTGACTTCTTGAAAGCATAGAAACTACTCTCCAATCGTTTTACCATATGAACACGGTAAATGGCAGCTAATGTCTGACCAATATGTACAGCATTCTTATACTTGCTACGATATTCAGGTTTCAAGAACTCAACAGCGCGATAGCGGGCATAGGTCAGTCCCTTGCCTTCTGGATTCTCCTCTGTTTTCCCATCAGTCAATTGCTTAAGCGTCTCGTAGAAACGGTTGCTTGTATCTGAGTCCATTACATACTCCAATTCATTCGGTGGCAGAATTTTGGGGAATATGATACCCTGTGATTTAATATCTGCCTTATAATCGGGATCGTTGAGAATATTGTTGCGTGTACGGCGTACTGTTACCTTATCAATAACCTTACTACGTATCTGTTCATAGATTTTATCCACCTCAGCAGTAACATCACGCTGGTCACGCTCTCGCATCAATCTCTTATATTCATAGATAAGCGGAGCAAAGAAACCTTTGAGGTTGGGAACTCCGTCAATGGTACAGTTTTGGCTATTTTGAAACAATAGTAACTGATTCTGTAAATCATCAGGGCGGTTGTTGAGTGGTGTAGCAGAAAGAAGCATTACCTTCTTTTGAGTACTTTTCAGCAAGCCCATATTTAGGCAAGGCGATTTGCATATCTTTTGCAACTCATCATATTTACCAGAACTGTCGCTGCGGAAACCGTGGGCTTCATCGACAATGATTAGATCGAATTCCTCTTTGTCCTTATAATTGTCTTTACCTTCAAGAACCTTTGACAGACTGCCATTAGTAATGAACTGAGCTTTCTTGTATATTCCGAAAAGTTTGAATGTATTTCGCCAGTTATCTTCCAATGCAGGGGGATATACAACGAGGATATTGGTGTTCTTGCCGTTAGCCTCTACAAAACGTTTGGCTATCATCGTTGCAATCATAGTCTTTCCTAACCCCACAACATCAGCAAGGAACAAACCATTATGCTGCATTAGCATCTGATAGCCCTGAATAACTGCATCTTTCTGATATTTCAAATCCTTGACCCCATCGGGCAACTGAATGGAGAAGTCATCTTCCACTTGGTCGCCAAATGTATCAATAAGTACTTTGATGTATAGTTCGTATGGAGTAGGCTGATACCCCAAGTATGTATTCTTTTTGTACTCTTCAATATCTTTTGCTGTCAATGGAACAGCTTCGTTCCATAATGCCCAAAATTCATCGGAGCAAAACTTTACATCGTCAAAGTCTTTCATTGCCACATTGAGTTCATACTGTGGCGGCTGTTTAATTCCCAAACCTGAATCGGAGATATTAGAAGAACCCATTATTACCCAACCATCGCTATGCTCGCTATGGTTTTGTGGTAAGCATAAGTAGAATTTGGCGTGCAGATTTCTGGTAGCGTGAATACGCATCTGCAAGCGTCCCGAAACAAGGTCTTCACACATCTGCAAGATTCCTTCTTCGACTTCGGGAGAATATTGAGCATTCACAATATCCTCTTTGAAACCGTTATTGTAGATTTCCTTTGCTTTATCCTCATCGGCAAGCATCAAAAGGGCCTTGTTGTGCTTACGGAAAATATCATCGATATTGATACCTACCAAGATTTTAATTTCGGATATATCGCCAAGTTCTTTACGCAACTTGAAATAACCCGATGAACGAAAGAAACCAACGACAGCCAAAAAGCGATCGAATGTCACCATTCCTGATGCAATACCTTTCAACTTATCGAAAAGCGTATTGCCAAGTCTATTATTGAAAAACTTTGTACTCATAGTTCTACGCAATACAAAACTTCTGAATCAATTACTTCTATATGTTATTGCTGGGAATCTCTTTCTATGAGATTCACAAAAAAAGAACTCGTTCTAACAATCAGTTAGTTACAATGTTTACAACTATTTTAAATTGTACAAGTGAAGAAATAAAGGTGGATAATACCTATAAGATGAATGGGGTAAGTCGTTCAAAGCCACTGATTTCTCGGTCTAAAATGAGATAATTTGAAATAAAAGCAGTATTTTTGCGTTAAAATGGGGTTCTCATAGAAAGAGATTCCCCAAATTATCGTTTTAGAATAAGCTCTATCCTATTTATTTCATTTCAAATTATGATATAGCAAATCGAGTCCCATTCAAAAAGAACGGAACTCAATCTATTTTAAGATGTTCAATACCCCGAATGTCGGTGACAATGTCGGAGATAATCAAACAGACTACCATTCTCCCAATGCAGCTAAAATCTCACTATTAGCGTTATCTACCGCTGAAGTATCAAGCACAGAAAGGTATATAAGTGTGGTCTTCTCGGAATCATGACCGAGAGCATCGCTGATGACACTAATGGGAATCTGCTTCTGTTTGGCTATACTTGCCCAGCTGTGGCGGGCCACATACATAGTCAAAGGTATCGGTAACTGAGCCATTTCGCCGACCTTCCTTAGATGACGATTGATACGTTTGGATAGTTTCTTGTAGGTTTGCCTGTCATCGGCATCATTCGTGAGTATGGGCAATAGATACCGTGAGTCTTTGGGATATTTGTCTATGATGGCTTGCATCTGTTGCTCCCAACGGATATCCAAACGGCCTCCTGTCTTTCTGCGATAATAGGCCAAGTACCCATTGCGAAGATTATCATAAGTCAGATATGCCATATCAATGAACGACATACCTCTTAAGCTGAGACTTAATAAGAAAATATCCCTTGCATATGCAAGATGAGGATAGAGACTTAAATCCACCTCTTTAATTCTCTTGATGGAATCTATGTCTATCGCTCTCTTTGCCGTCTGAGCAATTCCAGTATATACACTTTGGAATGGGGCAATAGATTCAATGAGGTGTAATTTTACCGCTTTGTTAAGCACTGTTCTCAAAGTTCGCATATAAAAGGATATGCTGTTCATGGTAAGATTTCTGTTTTTCAGATAGCGTTCATAATCCTCCATTACCTCTGCTGTAATCTCATAGAGCATAATATCTTCATTATTATTGAATTTAATGAAACTATGCAAAGCGGATATATATGTCTCACTTGTTCGTGTACGTCCCATATCTGCCAAACGTTTCGCTTGAGATAAGAGAAAATCAGAGAATGATTGCTGACGGTTCAGTTCCTCAAATTCAGAAATTATATTCCCAAAATCCAAGTATGTTCCTTTATCTATATGCCTTTTGATAATAGCATATATCTGTTGCGTCTCCCAATCGGTGCGATTCTTGATTTTAATAAGCGAATTACTATTGGTAACTATTCTACTATGTCGCTTGTCCCATTCATCGGGGTAAATCCGATACCCCGATGTATAAGTATGCGTTGTCCGTTTAATGATTATCTGGTAATAAAGTGTACCATCTTTACCCTTGATGACAGAAGGGCGAAAACATAATTTGATTGAAATTCCCATAACTATCTCCTTCTTCTTGATGTATTATTGTCATTCTTCCTTTCTCCCCACGGAAGATTAGACGATGAGCCGCCAGAACCAGTGCCGACATGAACCTCTGCCGGACCACCAGCGGCAAGAGTGAACGCTGCTCCCAGCAGTTCCGCCTGCTTTCCGTTTACCTGTTCCTGCGGCTCGAAGACAGCGTTGACAAATTCTTCGTCCGTGATTTGCCCGTTGAAATGTCTTTGAGCCATATCATAGTCTATCTGGAACTTGGTGTCCTCAAAAAGCTCCTCTCCGACCCGTGTCCAGATGTGGAGCGACGGGTTCCGGTAGTTGGACACGTTGATTCGGACAAGCTCTGCTCTGGATGAGAGGCTGTAACGCTGAGGGTTTGCCATCCGGTCGAGGCGGTCTATCTGTTTCCGTTGCCTGTCTATGACGGCATCTTTCTCTTCTGACTGTCGCTCGGCGGTTTCCGCCCTGCGGATGGCTGCGTCTATCTCTTTCTGGTAGCCGTTCCGCAGCTTTTCGATTCCTGATTTATGTTGCTCCTGCAACCGGGCCTTTTCTACCTGAAGAGCCTTAATCTGTTTATTGAGTTCGGCAATCAGCCCGTCCTTGTCCGCAAGTTCCTTCTTTGCCTTGGCAAGGTCTCCCTTTCCGAACCATGCGAGGATGGTGTTCCTGCCTTCCTGTGCCTTCTCCACATCGGCCTGCAACTTGGCTATATCCTCTTCATACTGGATTACCTGTTGCTTGTAATATTCCGAGTTCGCCTGATGCTTGGCGGTGGAGCCGACAATCCCACGCTGCAACCCGAACGGTTTCATGGCCGCTGCGTAACTGTTCTGGTATTCATGAAGCTTGGTGCGCCGCATCACATCATCCGCTGACAAACGGGGACCGGATTTCGTCTCATATTTCTTCTCGCCCTCCCGCTTCCTGCGGATACGCTCACCAGTTACAATGGGAACGACAGTGGCGTGCAGGTGGGGAGTCTTCTCGTCCATGTGCAGCACGCACGATACAAGGTTCTCTTCGCCGAAGGTCCCCTTTAGCCATTTGAGATTGGCATCAATCCAGTTGTCCAGTCTGCCGTCATTGGCAATCTTCATCATCTGCTCATGCGTTCCAGTCAGGATGATACGGATGGCTTTTGTCTGGTTTTTGCCGACCTTGCGGCGCAGCCCGGCCGTGTCTATGCGGTGCTGTATCGCCTCGGTACGATTGGACACTCCTTCAGGGAACCTGACCAGCTCGCAGTTGAGATGTGTCCGGTCCGCATTGGCATTGCCCGGCACATAAATCTTTCCCTTGGCATCCTTTCTTTCTATATGGCATGACATTCCACTGTCATTACCGCTGCCACGCTGCAGGTGGCAAACCGCGTATTGTGTATTACTCATATCTGTTCGTTTTAATGGTTGTCATTTCTGTTGTAAAATCCCGTCATACAGCCGGAGGCATACCGGGGAGCCTGAGGGGTGTCCCTCAGCTTATTGGCTTTTTGACTGCCGGACGCGAAGCGGAGGCGGTGAAAATGCCCTAATAAGCTACGGGATTTTACAACCCCTTTCCCCTTGGGACAGCAAGCTGTCCGGTGCCTTTCCGTCATTCTCCTTTCCCTGCATCCACCAGTTCGAGCCCGAAAGCGTCGATGAGGGACCGCAATACGGGATTGCGTTCTATCATCTGTTGAAGGATCATCTGCGGCGTGTCCTCCATCAGGAGGAAGTCGGCGATGTCCAGTCCGGCTTCACGCTGTGCACCGGTCGCGATCCTCTCCAGCATGTCGGAGCATGTGGCACGCCTGCAAAAGGATTCCATCATCGGCAGCCGTCGCCTCCATTCTTCCGTCGCCTTGAGGTCGGGGAAGAGGACAACCTCCCGGCCGCGCAATACCTGCATGGCTTCGCTGTTGAAGCACCCGTGCATCCCTCCGGTGGCTAGCCAGATGAAGTCCGGGATGAAAAGGGCCGCGACAAGAGCTGTCTTCTCGCTCTCGACAATGGCTACGGGCTTGGCGGACATGGCGGCGGAGGTGTCCGACAGCAGGTGCTCACCGAACAGGCACTGCTTCATCCTGAAGTCCGGTACCTTCCTTACCGAATGAACCCAGCTGACTTGGTTGAAAGGCTCTTTGACCCGGTGTCCCGTTTCAGCGTCATAGCCCATAATCTTGCCCGCACGCACATTGCCGTCCCGGTCTATCTGCCAGAATACAGCCGCCCCGTTCCACATCCTTGAGGTGCCGACCCTGTAGAGGCGGAACAGCTTGTCCGTATCCTCCTTGCCGGCCACCTTGGTGAAGTAGCGGTATAAGGGGTTGATGTCGTACCTCCGCATGGACTGCTCCACCCAATCGGAGGGAAGAAAGAAAATCTGTGGCTTCCGTTCGGGCTGTGGTTTTGCCAACGCTTTTGCAACTATCGGTGTGCCGCCAGACCTTTCCTGTTCATTCAACTTTTCTTTGACATACGGATTGTCCCGGAAGTATTCTTTCGGTGTGTAGTGGTAGCCGCAACTGTTGATATGGTCGCAGATGCCTACATTGTCGGGGAACAAAACCAGTCCGGCCTCGTCGATATAACGGGTGAAGCAGGCTTTCCTGCCGCACTCCGGACAGACGG
>ENA-OYZN01000223-OYZN01000223.1-human-gut-metagenome-genome-assembly--contig:-NODE-223-length-34018-cov-5.756058_pt1 | contig 34018 bp, 32 predicted proteins | sample MGYA00243294_ERZ653483 | MGnify/ENA primary metagenome ERZ653483 (study PRJEB26926, sample SAMN06165155) | human gut metagenome | biome: ENVO:00009003; feature: ENVO:2100002; material: ENVO:00002003... | reverse complement strand
CGAGATAGGCTCCGGTCTCGTGGGCTCGGAGATGTGTATAAGAGACAGTTTTTATGCAGACGCAATGAACAGATAACATCAGAACACAAAAAACGGTACGGATTCCAATACCGGCGCAGCAAAATCGTGACGCTTCCGGTCTTCCAACCCACTATCATCTTTTCTTTCTGCTGTAATTTCTTTTCAAATGGGCAGTTCACTTCACCTGCCATCATGACAGGAGGCACCTGTCACTTTCAAACTACGCACCGCTCATTTTGCCGTAAAACGGCAAAAACACGCTCTGCTCCGTTGCTCCTCTTCTCCCCAAAAAGTCAAAAGACTTTTTGGAACCCCCTTTTAGGCATAGTACCCCCTTGGCGGCAGATGTATTTTTTGTTCGTCAATGAGTTCGTATTTTGTAAAGCAGACTGCTCTTGCCGCCTTTGGTGCGGTATCGCTGTTCAGTTTCGAGAAGTTCCGCTTTACGCAGATCCCGCAGCGCTCTGCGGACAGTTGACTGCGACAACTTAAGCTCTGATGCGATGGTCGGGATCGCAGGCCAACATTCGCCGTCCTTATTTGCTCTGTCCAAGAGGTAGATATACACAGATACCGCACGGTGCGGCAGTTCCATGCGGTATAGGAAATCAAGTCTGCCCATCGGACTTCAACTCCTGCGGCTTCTGAGACGGTTCGCTGTGTTTGCTCCTGCTTGTTCGCAAAGCAGTACCCTGACCGCCGCCGTTATTCCTGTTCTTCGGTTTGTTCGGAGGAGTCTGCTGCGGCTCGTTGCTTTGGCTTTCTGTCTGATTTTCTCCGTTTATAGTACCGCCTGCGGATTCACCGTCCGTAGGAGGTTCTTCTTTAATCAGCCATTCAGGATGATACTTCTGCACGATGCCGTCCATGATCTCTTTCTTCTCGGCGTACACCACCTCACGGCCGCCATTGTCCTTGACGGTATAGGGATTGTCCTCGTTAAATTCGATACCCCATTTGAAGAACAGTTTCAGCTTGACTTTCATCGGGTGGAATCCCGTTTTCATCACAACGAATTGTCCTTTCGGCATGAATTTGAGTTCATCGGGAGTCATAAGCGGGCGTTCGATCATTTGCAGGGATTGAGACGGATCATTTTTGCTTCTTGAAACAGATCCACTCATCACCGTTCGGCTGCCGAGTGCTTTAGACAGTACCTCTGCCAAGCTGCTGTTTGGGGCGAATCCGCCGAACAGCGTGATCTGTGTATTATCTACTATAATCTCCGCACCTTCTTTTCCGTAGTTCTTATCGAGCTGCGAGAAAGACTGGATGATCGGCACGATCTGCAAGCGTCTGCTTCGAGATGCGGAGAACATCATCTCGGCGGATTCGATTTTCGGCAGCGTTCCGAACTCATCGCAGAAGAATACGCACCGATTTTTCAACTTACCGCCGTTCTCGTCGGCAACAGAGAGAATCTCACGGTAGAGCTGTTGGATGATCAGAGAGATCAAGAAGAAGGTTGCAGGATTTTCCTCCGGCACGATCACAAAGATAGCGGATTTCTCGTTGCAGAACTTCTCGGCGTCAATCTCAGTATCAAAGCAGAGGATTTGTTCAAGTTCCGAATCAAGAAATGCATTCAGCCTTGACAGCGCTGTACTCATAACGCTTGACATACTCTGCTCGGAGGTGTTGAGCGCCGCCCCTGCAAACCACTTCGCCTTATGATCGTTCGGCAGCATCTCCATGAGCTGCTGAAACTGATTCTTGCCTTTCTTGTTGGAGGGTGCGAGCAATTCCTGTATGATTTTGAACACCGACACGATGTGCCGCTTCTTCGGTTCGCAAAATTCTGCAACAAGCAAAATCGTTGCAGTGAGTAGTCCTTCTGCGGCGTCATAGAAGTAGGCGTTCTGCCCGAAGGATGCCGCATCCATGCCCGATAGGATGATAGTCTTGGCGATAATTTTGGCGTACTTTTCTGCTTTGGCCTTGTGGATAAGCTGTTTGTCCGCTTGATACAAGTCCATATACTTGTTCACGAGGTGCAGAAGATTGTTGCCGTCAGAGCGTGTGGGATTTCTCAAATCAATGACCGACACATGATAACCGTACTGCTTTGCAATGTTGCCGTAGTTTCGCATAACATCGCCTTTGGTATCGGTTGATAAAAAAGACATCCCCGATGCGCAGGCGTATTCGATGCAGGGATACAGCCAGTATGCCGTCTTGCCGACACCCGCCGCACCGATCATAAGGACATGGACATCTCCCGTGTCCACAAGCGCCGTTGTGCCGAGCTTACCGCCGCCACAGCCGACCACAATGCCTTGAGGGAGTGCTTCCTCGGTCGGTGCATTTTTCTTCTTTCCGAATCTTTTCTTCTTAACGATCCGAACTGCTGTTGGCGTTTTTCCATTCACCGCTTGCTTACGCCATTTCTCCGGCGTGAACGGAATGTGTTCGTAAGTCTTGCGGATTTCGCCTTTCGTTGCCCACCTTGCTGTACCGTGCTGACCGTCGCCAACGGTTTTGGATTTGATGCTGTTGAGATTGTAGATGTGGGCAACTACAGTAATGCCGCCGAGAACACACGCCATTACAGCGCCGACAAAAATCAAAGTACTAATGCCTGACATTCTTCTTCACCTTCCTTCTCATCTTCATTGAGAAAAGAAAAATCCGCACGAAAGTGCGGACAATTGCCTCCGACGGCTCGCCGGTCATCGTTCCAGTCTTTATGGACCGGCACGAGGATTTCTGTTTGTATTCCTTTTTCCGTTAGTTTATCTGATATGCGTTTGTTCGCTTTTTGCCCGGCATCATCGTTATCCAAACACAGACAGACGGTATGAATGTTCATATTGTCTTTCAGCATTTGCCACATCACCTGATCCGACACACCGCAGCAGGCGGCAAAGCTGTGGAATTGCCATCGTTCCTTGTTCATAGAGATGTACGACAGCATATCTATCGGTGCTTCAAACAAATAAAGTTTGTCGCTTACACCGTTCCAGTGGAAACTGTATTTCGGATCGGAGCTGTCGATATTTCCTTTGTAGGTGCTTGTTTGTCCCGTTCCTCTCTTATGGGCATGGCGAGGGATTCCGTCCGTATCGCATCCGACAAAGACGGCGTTGTGATAGTCTGCCAATTCGTAAATCATCCCCGCTTTCACAAAGGCATTCAGAACTTCGCTGTCAATGCCTCGCGTATTCACAAGATAAGCATAGACACGGTGCATGGTCATGGTATCGTTCTTAGGAGGCAGTTTGAACGGCTTTACTTCTTTCACAACCGGCGGAGATACTATGAGCATCCCTCCGCACTCTCCGAGCAGATATTCCATTGCTTCGGGGTAAGATTTGTTATAGAACCGGCGTACAAAGTCAATCGCATCGCCGCCTTGTCTGTCGTATTGGTGAAACCATAGATTGCCACGGATTGTCACCTTCGCAGAGCCGTCACGCCACTCGTATTCCGAGCCGGAGCGTTTCAGCGTTTCGCCCTGCCTGCGAAGCAGATCGGCAAGATCGGTGCAGCGTGCCTGTTCTTTCTGTTCGTCTGTGAAATGAATGTAGGTTGACATGGGGACTCCTTTCTTTATATATCGTGAAATATTCGCTACCTCAAACTTGCTTTTTCGTGCGAATTTTTGCTTTAGCTACTCGCTTTTTCACGCATCGTCCATTCTATATTAAAAAAAATTGAAAACAGTTCGCTTGAGTAGTTGACTTTTTTGAATTTTTTGGCTATAATAATATTAGATATTAAATCAGCCGCAAGAGGTGATTGTAATGACTCAATATATAAAACGCCATGCAGAATCGACCATAGAAAAACTTTCTAAAATGTTCGGTGCTGTTTTAGTTGCCGGACCGAGACAGGTCGGAAAGACTACAATGCTTCAAAAAATCACAAAGGACATCGGTTATACTACGCTTGACGATGTTATCATTCTCGCAAGTGCCAAAGAGCAAAGCGGAACTTTTTTCAAGGATAATCCGCCGCCGGTGTTTGTGGATGAAATCCAAAAAGCACCGGAGCTGTTTCCTCAAATTAAAATGATAATTGACCGCGAGCATAAAAAAGGGCAGTTTTATATGTGCGGCTCTCAGCAGTTCCAAATGATGAAAGGGGTCAGCGAGTCGTTGTCCGGCAGAATCGGTCTTTTGACCTTGCTCGGCTTTTCTATTCGCGAAAGACATGGAATTGAGAGCGATACGCCGTTCATCCCGACCGATGAATATTTTGCAGAAAGAAAAAAGCAGCTTTCCGATATTTCTTATGATGAAGTTTGGAATATGATCCATCGAGGCAGTATGCCGGAACTTTGTGAAAACCCCGACTTTGACTGGCAAATGTTTTATGCCGCCTATGTCAGAACTTACATTGAGCGTGACGTTCGGGATCTGACGGAAATCGGAGATGTTGTTAAATTCACAAAATTTATGACGGCAACGGCGGCGTCCACAGGACAGCTTGTTAATCTTGCTTCTTTGGCACGGGATGTCGGTATCAGCCAGCCGACTGCAGAGAGGTGGCTGTCGATCCTTGTTGCGTCGAACATTGTGTATCTGTTAAAACCGTATTCCAACAACATTACCAAAAGAGCGGTCAAGACGCCGAAGCTGTATTTTTTGGATACCGGGCTTGCTGCCTATCTTACCAAATGGAATAATGCTGAGGTATTGAAAAACGGCGCAATGGCGGGCGCATTCTTTGAGAGCTTTGTGATTTCCGAAATCATAAAAAGCTATTACAACAGGGGTATCGTTGAACCGCCGCTTTATTTTTACAGAGACAAAGAGATGAATGAAATTGATCTTCTGATTGAAGACGGCGGCGTTCTTTATCCTCTTGAAATGAAAAAGCACGCCGATCCTCAGAGAAGTGATGTGGATGCTTTCGATATAATTGATAAAATACCCGGTGTCAAGCGCGGATCGGGCGGTGTGATCTGCCTATATGATAATCTGATAACTCTGAAAGGAAATGATCGGGTGATTCCGATCAAATATCTGTGAAGATCGAATCATATGGTAAGTGATGAATTGTTTTTTATCATATTCTGTATCGAAAACTACAAGGTGCATCGCTCCATAACGGGAAAGCAAACCGTCCGGCTGTTCCAAAAGTACGGAGTGTTTGATTATCTCAAAGAGTTTTACGATGTTCTTCACACTACGGGGTATCAGTATATCAACAACGATATTGATAAAACGCTGTTCTTCCGGCGTAAGAATACCAAGCCTGCGGTTTTGTCCGCAGGCTTTTCTTATCCTTGTTTGAGCCTGTGCGACCGATTAAATCATTTTGTGAAATGAATGTAGGTTGACATTGGGACTCCTTTCGCAAAATAAAAATCGCAGTGCTGTTACACACTGCGATCCTATAAAATTTATTGTCAGTTTTTGATTCGTTTCTGTATGTCTTCGATGGAAGGAAGCTGTTTTACCAAATCCTCCGGCAGACTGCTTGTGATCTTGTATTCGCTGACACCGATAGGCTTGCTCATATCCTTCAGTGCATACTCGGAACAAGATCGTTTTTGCTCTTGCACAAAAGCAAACCGATTGACGGATTGTCATTTTCCTTTTTCAGTATGCCGTCCACAGCGGAGAGATAAAAGTTGAGCTGCCCCGCATATTCCGGCTTGAATTCTCCTGTTTTCAGTTCAATCACTACATAGCAACGGAGGTTGAGGTTGTAGAACAGCAGATCAATATAAAAGTCATCGCCGCCCACATTGATATGATACTGATTGCCGAGAAATGCAAAGCCTGTTCCAAGCTCCAAAAGCAATTTGGTGATATCCTTGACGAGTGCCTGCTCGATGTCCCGTTCCATCATATCTTCCTTGAACGGAATAAAGTCGAACACATAGGGGTCTTTCATTGTCTGTACCGCAAGTTTGCTTTGCGGAGAGGCAAGACGGTTTTCAAAGTTTGAGATTCTATCAGCAATTACCTGTCGTTCATACAGACCGCTTTCGATCTGATGAACAAGAACATTTCTTGACCAACCGTGATTTGCTGTCTGCTCTGCGTACCACAAAGCAACATCTTTATCTTTTACCTTGTCCATCGGCACTACATTATGTCCCCACGGAATTTGTGCGACAACCTGTTGCACAAATTCTTCGTCGGGATATAGCTCGGCAAACTTTGCCATATATTTCAGATTTCTCACGGAGTAGCCTGTTGTGTTCGGGAAGGAAAGTTTAATATCCGCCGCAAGATTATCTATAAATTTGTTTCCCCACGATTTATGCTCGTTGATTACCCGACCGATATTGTAATAAAGCATGATCAGCTCACGGTTTACACTGACCGCCGCCTTATATTGTGCACCTCATATCTCACCCCGAATGCTTTCAACGATTTCCAGATATTCATTGTTATTCATCAGCATGATTTGTATCCTCCCAAATAAAGCAGATTTTCTCTTTCGTACAAAAATCCATAATTGCTTTTATTGCCATCGGATGAGGCACAGTGTGACTGTTTTCCCATCGGTTTACGGTAGCGTAGCTTACACTCAAAGCCTACGCCAATTGTTTTTGTGTAAGCCCCAATGTCTTTCTCATATCAGACACCGCTTCTGCAAAATTCATAATTATCACCCAATCGCAGTATAACATATGTTACACATCAAGAGATGCGAAAGGACGAAGCAATTATTTTACATTTTTTGTCCGTGAAGCGCCATCTTTTCCGCAATCTTTTTTCGCAGATTTCGGTCGATGCCGCCGTGACCGCCGTTGGGCTCATCCTCCAAACGATTTTGTATCGCCCTGCTGATCTGTCCGAGCAGACGGAGCGAGCCGAGTGCCGCCGAGTAGTTACGGTTGGATTTAATACTGTGGAGAAGCTGTGCGGCATACTGATTGCCGTGTCCGGCAGAGGTCTTGAGGTACTCCATTGCTTTCTCGTAGACCCGTTCCACCTCTTTGCCGTAGAGATAAATCTTACCGAGTTGGTATTCGGCAAAGTCATTTCCGTTCTCGGCGGCAATTTCAAAGTTGCGGATTGCTTTTGCGACATCTTTAATGCTGTCCTCGGTGAGCCGTAGCTTTCCGGCAAGGTATGCGGCGTAGGGATTCTTTTGTGCGGTCGCCTGTTCGAGATAGGCAATAGCTTTCTCCAAGTCTTGCGGCAACATTTCGCCTTTGCAGTACAGTTTACCGAGAAGATACTGTGCAGGAGCAAAGCCCTTGTCAGCCGACTCGGTCAGAAGTTTTAACGCTTCAGGGATGTTCTGTATGAACAGATCTCCGTCAAGCAAATTCTTTCCGAGCGTGTACTCGGCATAGCGGTTGTCCTGCTCCGATGAGCGTCGGAGCAGTTCTTCCGCACGAAGCAAATCCCGTTCCACATCCTCGCCTTTGAGATATGTCTTGCCAAGCAGATATTCTGCGAATGGATTACCTTCCGCTACCGCTTCCTCCAGCCACCGCAGAGCGTAGTCCACATTTTTCGCAACCTCATCGCCTCGGAGAAACATTTTACCGAGACGATATTTAGCGACACCACAACCGAGCCTTGCCGATTCAATCAACAGATCCACAGCCTTGTTCGGATCGTAGGACTCGCACTCTTTCTTGAGGTGTTCTTTCGCATCACTGTAATATTTCCACATGAGCGATGTCTTTTCTTTGTCTGTCAGTATCGGCTCTGTTTCCGTATTGCTCGGTTCGGGATCGGGAGCGACCTGTTTCTCCGCATCCTCTATGGGAGTGCGGTCGACAATAATGTTCATCGCTTCCTGTATGACAGCGTTTTTGAATGACTTAAATTCCTTGTTCTGCGACAGAGGAACACGCTCCGGCATCTCATCCGTGTAAGTGTGAATAACTTCTTCACGCTGCTCATACCACAGATCATAGAGTGCAGCGATACGCTCATCGGCGGCAAGCTCATCCACAATGGAATTGACGATTGCTTTGACATCCGCTTTCAGATAGCCATACACCTTTTTGCCCGATGTCTTGGAGAGACGGTCGACAAGGCGCAGAAGCATTTCTTCGAGTTTCGGATTGTTGTAGGCGCCGCTGTTGATCTTAGAGATAATCTCCGCAATCACCTCACGGCTGTTTGCTTTCAGTTCATCTCGATGTTCTGTCTGCTTCTCATAGATGCTGATGAGGTCTTGGGCAAAGATGTCCTTTGCAAACGAAGAACGCAAATTCATCACGCCCTTTTGTGTAAGATAGCCCTGCCCCTTTACCGCAGAGTATGCAATGAGATGCACATGAGGATGATGACTTTCATTATGAAACGCCGCAAACCATTTCAGATTTTGCATCGGGATATTCAGATTTGTGGACAATGCTTCGGTTTGAGTTCGCAGCATATCCCGCCATCGCTCGCCATTGTTGTAGCCGAGCCTTTCCGCATCCTCACGGCGAAGGGAGATGATCGCCGTCCACACATTGCCTTCATAGAGATTCAGTTCCTCCGAAACCTTTGAGAGATTGACGGCAACACCGTCATCGGTAAACAACCCATGTGAGCCGAAGCGTTCTGCTCTCGGTCGGGTGGCAATGTAGTCGGCATAGGTTTTTGATGTCATCATCTGCGCAGCATTTTCTTCCATTGTGCGAGAGATAAATTCCGAAGCTGCACCGACCGTTTTGTTTTGCAGATAGTCATCGTACTCCAAGCTGTTTTTACTGTCGGGAAAGTCACGGAGCATTTTTGCGATGAGCTGTTTCTGATTCACGGTGACAGGCTTCAGTTTGAAGGATTCGTCGATCTTCTCCACGCCTTCACGGGTAGCAATGTACTTTGCGTAACCGCCGGGCGACAGCTTGTCGGTCGGTTTCAGATATTTGAATTTGGTTACAAGCTTCGCCATCGGTTACTGTCCTTTTTGCCACTCCATCGCCTCCTCAAAGGAGAGACCGCCGTTGATCCTCTTGACTTCCTTGACACACTCACTGCGCAAGCGTTCCAGTGACAGCGGATCAATATCGTTGGTCGCTGCAATAATGTTTTGAAGCATTGCCACCTCAACTGCCAGCTTGAACAGCAAACGGCTCTGTCTGTTATCGCTCTCGACAACGATGCTTTTCATATTGGAGAGAAAGGCGTTGGGCAGATAGGAGGTATCTTCCTCTGCCGTAATGTGACCGACATAGTATCGGATAGCCTTGTCGATGAATTCCGATTGACTCTTGCTTTTGTCTTTTCTATAGTTGTTCTTTACAAGCTCCAATGTGCCTGGGTATGCCCATAACAGAAATTTCTTCTTGCCCTTTGGCGCTGGCATGGCATCACTCTCCTCCGATAACATAAGAAAAGCACCTGCCGTCAGACAGATGCTTTTATGTGTATAATTCAATTTTTATTTTTCATACGGCACACGAAAGTAATCCAAATACGCTTTGAATTTGTCCTGTGCGGCAAGGCAGGTATCACGCAGATATCCTCGTTCAGTTTTCCATTCGTGAAGGCCTCGATAATAGAACATCTTGAGTTCCTCGTCGATGATAAACGGGACGATGTTATTTCGCAGACACTCCTTAAATAAAAGTAAGCGACCTACACGACCATTACCGTCCTGGAAAGGATGGATGCGTTCAAATCGGTAATGAAAATCGATGATGTCCTCTAATGTTTTTTCTTTGGTACTGTTGTACTCGTCCAGAAGCTTACGCATTTTTGCACTCACTTCTTCCGGTAACACCGTATCCTGACCGCCCACCTCATTCGGAAGTCTCTTATACTCTCCTACTGCGAACCAATCCTTGCGGCTGTCGGATGTGCCACTTTTGAGAACAGCATGGAGTTGTTTGATAAATCGTTCACTGAGCGCATAGCCGGCGTTGTCGATTACCATATCGATACATTTGAAGTGGTTAGCCGTTTCTACTACATCATCTACATTGAGCGTTCCGTTTTCCATGCCGATGGTGTTGGTTTCAAAAATGTAGCGAGTCTGATCGTGGGTCAGTCGGCTCCCCTCAATGTGATTGGAGTTATAGGTCAGTTCGATCTGCACCTTGTGATAAATGCCACCCGATATCTTTGAAGCCTTTTCGCTTCGCAGGACTTCAAGCAATGTAGTTGGCGCATCGCTTTTCTGATTGATTCGGTTCGGCTTCTCAGAACTATCGGGAATATTCCAAGTCTTACCCGTCAAAAAAGCGTTCGGGATTTTTCCCTGCGCACAGTAGTTACGCACACTGCGCTCCGACACATTCCATTTTTTCGCTGCCTCTGCAACCGAAATATATTTCATGGGGCATCTCCTTTTCGTGGTTTCTACTCTTATTATACCACTTTATCGGCAAAATATCAACAGGTGTTTCACAAATATTTCGCTCGTTTTTGCCGATAGCGGAAATTCGCCGGAGCAACCCATCCGTTTCGGAAACACTGCCGTCAGCAACCCACCCTGTAAAAGCGAACGTAAAACCGCTGAAAATGCCTTCACGGTCGGCATTGCCGTCCGATGTGAGCGAGAGGCGGGAGCTTTAGCAACCCACCCATCTTTCTCCTGTTCGGCATATTCCTCGTCCCGCTCCGCAAAGTCTTCCTCTGCTTCGTTTACGCTCTCAAGCTCTGCCATATCCCGTTCCAGCTCGTCCTCGATCAGTCCGGTCAAAAACTCTTTTTGCGTCATGTTGTTGCGTTGCAGATATTCCTTGACTTTCTGAAACAAATCTTCCGGCACCTGAAACGCTACGGTTCTCATGTTTCCCATGTATTTTTCCTCCTTCTCATGAAATTTCGGATGCAGCTCATCCGTCAGCGCCAGCGTTACAAACTCCGCCATCGTCATGCCGTGACTTTCAATGTACGCTCTGACCTCTGCGTGAAGTCCGGCGTCAACCTTGACGGTAATACCTTTCTTTTCATCCGTCGGCAATGCTATCACCCTTTCTTATATAATTCTGAATTGCTGTTATTATAATTTCCTCAACAGTGATTTCCTGTTCTGCCGCCTGTATCAGAAGCTGCTCCAACAGCGGCTCCGGGATTTCAAATTCAATCTCCAAGTATTCGTCCTCCTACATTCCCATGACGGGAGCGTTATCCTCGTCCATATCTTCATCCTGTTCTTCTGCCAGTTCCTCATCGGTCAGTCTGCGGAAGGAGTCCTCGCCGGGGACAATACCGAGCGATCTGCCGTTATCAAAATCGCAGTGCAGAGTACCGATATCATCGACTGTCATAACGGTTCCTCTTGTGTTATCCTCAATAGGTCGGGGATCGTTCTCCATGCTCAATAGTACGATGCGTGTTCCGGGCGGATAGGTTTCTTTCATGCGCTGTGCAAGCGCCGTTCTGCTTCAAATCTGTTCACACTCTGTTCCTCCGTTCTGTCATTTTCTGTTACGGTGTTTTTACGGCGATATCTTTTTTCGCCTGATATTTTCCTGCATCAAGTGCATCTTCTTTTGTTCGGGAATTCGTCCCAGCGCTGAGTGATGGATAGAGTTTCCGTGTTTTAAGGTATAATACTTTCCGTCAAAACCTTTTACCTCAAATTCTTGGGTATATCTCTTAGGAATACTGACGATCAAAACACAGGTGTCACCGACATTCCAATTTGATCTATTCTTTTCCATATTTCACATTCCTCCTAACTGCATTCCGTGCTTATTTTCTACATACTCATCCATTTCGGATTTGGTATAGACGAAGTAGTCATTGCCGCTGTTCCAAAAGGAGACATACAGATCTCCGTCCTCTGTTTTTATAGGCCGCTGTTCAAATGACTCACCGAAGCCGTCACTGTTTTGTCCGCAAACGGCAGAACGCAGTTTCTCTGTTTCTTCCGAATTTAAATCTGTGCTCAAATAACAGTCAATCCTTCCATACAACTCACCATCAATCTCATCCACATTCCAAACGGCATGGATGATTTTTTCTCCGATTCCGCTGTGATTGCCGAGATATTCTGCCATATCTCCGAGATCGGGCGTTTGCTCATTTTTCAACATTTCTTCAATCCCGTCACGGTTATCGAGAATATAGTACGAAGAAGCGGGATAGTAATCTTCTCCTTCGTCCAATGAAGCAACCAACGGACAATAGAAAGACAGCTTTGAACTTGCCGCCTGCATTTTCATTTCATTGATATCTTCAAGTACCTCTGAAAAATTCGCATACTGACCGTTCAGAATGTTTTGTTCAAGATCATCTTTGATTTCGTCTCTTGCGTTTATGACGGCAAGATCAAGCAGATAAGCGTCATACAGACTGTTTCTTTCATTCAAAAGTAAGATCATTTGATTGCCGATGCTGCTGTCGGAATAAAGTTTTACACGGTATTCTTCTTCATCTTCGTCTTTCAGTTTCAGGCGTTGAGGAGATGCACAATATCCGACCGCTTGAAGTTCCTTATATAACTCAAAATAATGAGTGGTTAAATCTATGTTCGCTGTATCTCCGTTTTTGTTTTCAATGATTGCGTTCAGCATTCTGATCCTTCCTTTCGTATTTGAAATTGATCGCACCAAGACCAAATCTGCGTATGAGCATCGCATTGCAGATGAGGTCGAACATCCTCATGTTGATGATCTCTTTATCCGCAAGATCTTTGACCGTGATATGCTTTGTGCCGAGATAGAGGTCTTTGGCACAGCAGAACAGGGTATAGTCGTTCTCGCTGCTGTTTTTGAGCTTGATGTTCTCAAAGTCGATTTCATTTCTGTCGACGTGATGCTTGGCTGTTTCCCACAGTGCTGGTTCTGCCGACAGCAAATACACGGCAGACATGAGCTTGAAATCTTTCTTGTTCAGCTTTTGGATCGCATCTGTAAAAGCAATTCTGTGCTTTTCGTTCCGATGGTTCATGGGGTTCATCTCACTTTCTCTGATCAGTTGATTTACTCGTTTCTGAAAAGCGTACACTTTTATTTCAGGGGCTAATTCCATAAGCGCCTCTTTTCTTGATGCTGCGCCGACAATAATTCGTTCCTCTATACAGGGGCACCTTTTCATTGAGCAACTTTTTTGTTTTCCTTTATAGTAAAGACACAGCCTGCAATCGCACATCTCAGCGGTCAGTTCTTTTCTGCCGAAGATATGTGTGCCGTGTCCTTTCGGTTTGAATCCGGGAATGGTGACCATCATCCTTTCGAGGGAACGGTCGCCGGGGGAATCTGTAAACAGGGGCATTGTCAATCTCTCCTTTATCGTAGAATAGAAAAAGCCCCCGACTTTTGCTGAAAGGATAAAACAAAAGCCGGAGGCTGATAAAATATTATATATTGAGTTGCGGTGAGTCATTCTGCTCGAAGGTCGGCGGGTTTTCTTCAAGCTGCGGATATCCATAGGTCAGCTTTTCTGCGAGGGCTTTGAGCTGCTGTTCCTGATCGTAGGTAAGCGTTTCGCAGTTTCCTCTGACATAGTCGATGCATCGGTACAGGTTTTCCGCTTCTTCAAAAGTAAACAGCCTGTTTTTATCTGCCAGTCCCGAACGGGTAATAAAGGACTTCTTTGCGTATTCATAATCCGATGAGTAGTTGCCCTGTGTTACATAGGCGTTTTCCTTATCCTGCCGCCATGTAGAAAACATAAAACCGTGCTGTTCGCTGTACATCGCTCCGAGGACAACATCGCTGTACTCGGTAAGTTTTCTGTATTCCGGCAGACTGTCAACTCCGAGCGGAGGAGATGACTCATAAAGGGATACATACTCACGAATGGATTGTGCGGTGTCACCGATGGAGTCAAGCACAAACCGATAGTCTTCTGTGACCTGCTTATCCTGATTCCAATACAATTCATTCTTTTTGCCTACAATGCAAAGCGGAATATCGTTTGTTGAAATGTAAAGCATTCCGTTTTCGTTATCTACCTGTCCGGTGCAGTTTAATTGGGGAAGCTGCCGGAGCAGTTCTTGTTGATAGATTGTCATTTTACTTTTCCTTTCACATAGTTTGCGTAAAACCGTTTGTCAGTTCCTCGTATTCGGTTATATCCATAAGGTATTTCGGATCGACGATGATCTCCGATTCATTTCTGCCGCTGAACAATGCGTAAACATGGGACTTCTTAATCTGTGCTTCGTACACCGTCCCGTCCTCACCGAAGCGGTTCGCAAACCACTCGGCTGTTTCTGGATTCAGCGTCCATGATAAACCTTTCAGATTTTTTGCATTGTATGAGGTTACACCTCAGTAGACTGTCACCGTATCACCTAATTCCTGAAACTGCTCATACTCATCCTGCTTCATGAGGTAGGCGGGATCGGTTTTTTTGAAAAGACGGACAAGTCCTGCGGTTGTGATGTTGGAATCGTTGTGCGGCCCTTCTGCCTACATCCATACATTTGAGAGGATTTCGGAGAAATCTTTTTGCGACAGATACGGCTCGGCGTATTTCAGAAAAACCATTCGGTACGGTTTTGTGAAGAGCATAAAAATCCGGTTTGCGGAATCACATTCACCGATCTGATTTTTCATTTGGTTCTGCCAGCGGAGCAGAGTATCGTTGTTCTCCAATAAATTCATGAGCGTTGTTTCTCCGCTGATACCTACGAAACCCGAATCAGTAAACGGGTGAGTCACGATGAGGGAACTGTGCGTTGTTGTTTTTATATCCATCATTAAAAATGTTTGTGCCAATTCTTTATATTCGGCAGGTCGGTTTGTGCCTTCATTCTTTAACTCCTTTCGGGCAGCAAAAAAGGCAGATAGATTTTTTACTTCTATCTGCCTGTCATAGCTGTTATTCTGTTGTTACGAGAGTTCAAACCACTCCGCAAAGGGAAAATCGCCTTTTTACATCTGCGAATCGTGCTGTCAAAATTCCACCCATAGACAGCAAAAAACCCCGATGAAATCGGGGTTTTTGCGGGCTATATCTTTTTTGTAGCCGCTTTATGGCGGAGAAAGAGGGATTCGAACCCTCGAAACCGTTTTGCGGTTTACACGATTTCCAGTCGTGCGCCCTCGACCGGACTAGGCGATTTCTCCACGACAATTATTAAAACTGCAAAAAAAAATAAGCAGCCGCCTTTTGATAAGGCGTGTGTATTATAAGGCATCCGCTTGGCTTTGTCAAATATTATTTTCCGTAGATCAATCTCCCAGATTTTATCGTTGCACTCACCTTAATATTACGGATTTCCATAGGTGCGATGGTAAGCGGATTCGCATCCAATATGACAAAATCCGCATTTTTACCGGGACGGATACTGCCCTTTGCGTCTTCCTCAAAGTACTGGTAAGCCGCATGATACGTAACAGCCTTCAGAGCATCCAGAACAGGAATCGCTTCCTCCGCTCCTAAAGCGACGCCCTTTTTTGTCACGCGATTCACAGCGCACCATACGCTTTCCAGCATATCCGGATTCGTTACAGGCGCATCCTGATGGAGTGTGAACAAAATGTCTTTCTTCAGCGCGGAAGCCACAGGACTAATTACAGAAGCACGCTCCAAACCAAAATTCTGAATATGTGTATCCCCCCAATGATAGACGTGCCCGATAAAAAATGACGGAATAATATGCAACCTCTTCACAGCATCCATTTGATCCGTTCCCAGAAGCTGGGCGTGGATCATCACGGGCCTTAGCACGCTCATATCCATTCCGGAAGAATACGCGCTCTCTAGGCAGCGGATATACTGGGCAGCAGCCGCGTCGCCATTGCAATGCGCCAAAATCTGGAGATGATGCATATATGCATACGAGATTGACTCCAAAACAGTTTCGTCACACATCGTGCCATATCCGTAATATTCACCATCACCCACATACGGTTTCCTCATCCAAGCCGTCTTTCCCTGAGGAGAACCATCCAGAAAAATTTTGATCCCACCAATTTTAAAATGTCTCTCATAACGATTTACGCTTGCCGGGAACGCATTGAAAAATGCTTCTCCGGCTGCCCGACCAGGAAATCCTACAACATCTACTTTCAGCAAATTCTGCTCTGTTAGCTGTCGGTACAGCGGAATCAAAGCATCCACCATCATCCCTTCCTGGACCGTTGTAATTCCGTGCGACGCATATAAGTTCTGTGCCCTTTCATATGCATCTAACAATGTAGGCAAGTCCGGCATCGGCGTTTTCTGTAAATAAGAGACAAATGCATTTTCTTCCATGTATCCTGTCAGGCGGCCATCTCGCTTTTCAATCAATCCGCCCTCCGGCGCAGGCGTTTCCAGTGTCACTCCAAGCATCTGGAGCGCCATACTATTAAACACACCCATGTGTCCCGATTGATGCTGTAATACCATTGGATTTTCCGGCGCACACCGATCCAGAAGTGCCAGCGGCGGATGCATTCTGTCGGGTAAATTATTCTGATCGTACCCTTTACACAACACCCATTCCCCCGGTAAAATATGGTTATCAACAATGAATTTTCCGATTTTTTCTTCTAGTTCTTCTAGGCACGCCACTTCTTCCAAAGAAAGCTGTAGAAAAGAGTTCGCCGTTCCCGTAAAATGTGAATGCGGATCTAGAAATGCAGGGAGCATGGTTCTTCCTTCCAAATGGTACAGCTCTGCATCCGGCGCCAACGACCGCAGTTCCGCTTCCGTTCCGACGGCACGGATCCTTCCGTCCTCTATCAAAACCGCTTGGGCGTACAAATGATTCTCCATTGTTAAAATTGTACCGCCATAGAAAATCATTTTCATAGAACCGCCCCTTTCTCCTATTTCCTAAAATATTGATAATAACAACATTCCAGACGCCCGTTGTAAAGTTTTCTGCGTTTATCCGCTTTTCTACCAAAATATTTTTCAAAGGATTTATTCGAAGAAATGACGAAGCATGACCAATCCTCGAATGTTTTAAAATGCTCTCCCATCCCCTGATATAATGCACATGCCTTTGCTTCATCCTCCAGGCGTTCGCCATAGGGCGGATTCGTAATAATAAATCCCTGCTGATATTTGGAAGCCGTTTTTGTATAGTCCAGTTTCTGAAAGTGAATACAACCATCTACACCAGCAAGGCGCGCATTCTCCATCGCCTGACGAATTGCAAAATAATCGAGATCTGAGGCATAAATCCGGAGTCCTGCATCCGCATCGGAACGAACGGCAGCACGTGCTTCTTCCCGGACACGCTCCGTGATTCCCGCGTCACAGCATTCCCACCTTTCAAAGTCAAATGAACGGTTCAGCCCAGGGGCAATATTTTTGCCAATCATAGCAGCTTCAATCGGAATCGTTCCGGAACCGCAAAACGGATCCAAAAGCGCCCGATCCGGTTTCCATCTGCTAAGATCGATCATGGCGCAAGCCAGCGTTTCTTTAATTGGCGCTTTCACAGACAGCTCCCGGTATCCCCTTTTATGCAATCCTGCACCAGATGTATCAAGCGTCAGAAGCGCAATATCGTTTAAGATCGCAATCTCGATTTTGTAAGTTGCTCCCGTTTCTTCGAACCAGTTTCTATGATAAACACTTTTCAGGCGTTCCACAATCGCTTTCTTTACAATTGCCTGGCAATCAGGCACACTGTGCAAGCCCGATTTCACCGATTTTCCTGAAACCGGAAAACAAGCATTCTCCGGCAGGAATTCTTCCCAAGGAATTTGCTTCGTCCCCTGAAACAGTTCCTCAAAACTTTCTGCCCGAAATTCTCCCATTTTAATAAAAATGCGATCCGCGCATCGAAGCCACAGATTTGCTTGTGCAACGGTTTCAAAATCCCCGGTAAAATCAATTCTTCCGTTCCGGGTTTCTATGTTCTCCGCGTGTAGCTTTTTCAATTCAAAAGCTGCACACGATTCAATGCCAAAGGCCGTAGAGGCGATCAAATCCATATTTCTGAAATCCTTTCAAATACTTGCTGCATAATAACTTGGCAGCGCCGCCATCTCCTGCTATATCCCAAGGCGGCCCCATAGGTGGAATGCTTTGCAGCATAAGCGTTTCATCTTTCACAGGATGTTTAACGCATATTACGGATGACCAGAGCGCCGGATATGAAATTTTCCCTGTCGTAACCCGCGTTCCACCGTATTTTACATCATCTGCAAGCGGATGACCGCTAAATGCCAGCTGTGCCCGGATCTGATGCGTCCTACCCGTTACCGGTACCGCAAATACGAGCGTATAATTCCCGCAAATACCGGCGGTTTCATAGAGCAATACCGACTCTTTCCCCCTGATCCGGTCCTCAATCACAATATTCTTTTTTTCTTCCTTCAATAACGAATGGACCAGCACGCCACTTGGTTTTGTAAAACGTCCTTCCGCTAATGCAAAATAGCCCTTCCGGAATCTACCGTTTCGCAGCTCTAAAGAAAGGCGGGATGCCCCCTTCGAGGTCTTTGCAAAAAGCATTGTGCCGCCCACATTGCGGTCCAGACGGTGTACAAGCCCAACGAATGCTTTTCCAGGCTTTTGATATTTTACGCGCAGATATTCACCAATAATGGACAACATGTCCTTTTCTTCCGAAGTAGGGCGATCTGATTGGGATAAAATTCCCGGTGGTTTGATGACGCCGAGGATATGATTATCTTCATAAAGAACTTGCAATTGATCCATCATACATCTGATTTCCACGCCGCATAAGAGCCACACGGCAAGAACGTTCCTTCCATAGAGCTGATTGGAAGTAGAATATCTCCGTGGTCAATATGACCTTTAGAACCTGCTTTGAAATGCATCCGGAGAATATTTGCTGTCACAGAGGAAGAAAAGCCTGTGGTGTAAGAGTTCAGCAGGAAAAAGAGCGGCGAACTGCTAAGCAGGCACATACATTCCCCTGTAAAATCAAATAGCTGATCTTCCAGTTTCCAAACTTCACCGTTCGGTCCCCTCCCATACGAGGGCGGATCCATTATGACTGCGTCATACGTATTTCCGCGTCGAAGCTCCCTGGCTACGAATTTAAAAGCGTCGTCTACGATATAACGGATCACATTTCCGGAAAGCCCCGTAAGCTCTGCATTTTCCCGTGCCCGCGCAACCATGCCTTTTGACGCATCTACATGACAGACCTCCGCGCCTGCCGCAGACGCAGCGATCGTTGCGCCGCCAGTATAGCCGAACAAGTTGAGGACTTTAACGCCGCGGCCACATGAGATTCTTTCGGAGATCATTTTCCGCATCCAATCCCAGTTTGCCGCCTGCTCCGGGAAAAGTCCCGTATGTTTGAATCCGGTCGGTTCGATGTAAAATTTCAGCGAACCGTATTCAATGGTCCATTTGGGCGGCAGATTTTTATAAAAGCTCCAGGAGCCGCCTCCCGTTTTACTTCTATTATATTTTGCATTCGCTTGTTTCCAAAGATCTGGTCTTACTGGTTTCCAAATCGCCTGCGGGTCAGGGCGAGACAAAATAACATTCTTCCAGCGTTCCAGCTTCATACCGTCTCCCGCATCTAATATTTCATAATCTTTCCAATGATCGGCGATAATATTCATATCGATTTTCTGCCCATTCTTCCTGCGACTTCTGCGGCAACTTCTTCCAGCATGCCTTGGTCACGTGTAAAATTAAAAATTGTATATCGTGGTCTGATTTTATATCCGTTTTTCAAACTTTGCAAAAACACTTCGTCAGAAATTCCAAGTTCCGTAGGCGTCAATGCGCAGCCGGCTTTGGCATAAATTTCCCGCAGGAAATCCGGCTTCGGCGGATGGACCTCCGCCACGATTTCAAAGCGGCGGCTCATAATATCGTATACTTCTGCAGATGCGATGGACGCAAGTCCGACAGAATTCCCATGAAGTGGATGCGAAATGCCCTTTTCTATGGCGTCAAGTTCCCAGTAATGGGCAAGGTGATGTTCGCTTCCTGAAGCAGGACGCGTATATCCCGTAATTCCCATAGAAATTCCCGTAAGGATGAGCGCTTCGTTCATATGTTCCACTGCCGCTTCTTCCCGTAGGAAATACCGTTCCGTATTTGCAACACAAAGATCTACAGCATTTTCTACCAGCCTTGCGGTAATTTCACAATAATGTTCATCATTAACTGCTTTCGTGAGGCGCCAGTCGGAGAGCGCCGTGTATTTTCCCACGATATCTCCATATCCAGCTCGCATCAGTTCCATCGGCGCATCCTTCATGATTTTTGTATCTGCAACGATGCACGAATGGTAATGTGCCGGATATGTAATCTTATGTCCGTCAATAACGAATGCAGCATTTAGTGAGGCGTAACCATCCATAGAAGGGGCCGTCCCGACAACAATCGAATCGCGTCCCGTTTTATAAGAAACGAGCTTTGTAATGTCACTGATCGTACCGCTGCCGACGCCAACCAAAAATCCTATGTCGTCTGTGAGATTGACAAGCACCGTCCCCAAAGCCGCCTCGTCCGGAATAAGCACCGGGTAGTTCTTTGTAGAAAGTTCCACGACTTTTGTGCGGAATCCGGCAGTACGAAGGATTTCATCCGTTTTTCTGCCCGCCGCCTCCCACGTATTGCAATCGCAAAGGAGCAGTATCGTCTGTTTCTTTTGCTCGGGAAAAGTATTGATTATTTCAGGAAGTCTCTCCAGGGCGCCGCTTCCCGAAAGGAGGTGTTTCATATCAATCTGATGATGTCTACCGCAAACGCAGTCAAAGGCATATCCAGGCATTTCTTCGATTTTCATTGTTAAAATCCGTTCTGCCCGCTCCCGAAATTCTTTCGTTTGTTTCGACGGATCGATCGGATCCGATTTCTGCCATTCTAATACTACTCTTTCTTGATCCATTTTCTATGCCGCATCCTTTAAATTCAAAGTTTCAAGAACGATTTTGCCCATGCGGCAAAACCACCTTTTGTTATCATACCAAAAGCCGTGGGAAAAAGCAATTTCCGGCGGCTGATAGAATGCATTTTACCGGTTGTATACGGAGATCACACGCTTCTGTATATTAGGCGCTGCGTCGTCTACAGCCTGATTATTATTGTATTGGATATCGCTGCTTCTCCCTGTGACATATGCGTATACTTTTTTGCCATCTGCTGAATATGTTTTCTCTGTAATAATCGTGGAATGGTAGAAATTAGAAAGCGTACTGCCAAATTGCAATATAGATCCCGTTTCCCAAGCGCCATCATGATGCGAATATTCCATACAAACTCCGCAAGGATAATATGGTACAGTATTGCTCATTAAATATTGATATAGTTGGTTTACTCCACTCCATGAGGAGCTTCTATTCGAGAGCGTCCTGTAATACCAGCCGCTGCTGCTGATACCGAATCCTCCAGTATCATAGATATGAGCTCCGCCTGCAAGCAACGCATGTGATACAAAATTCGTACAATCGTAATTCCCTGGAATCTGAGAAAAATCATAATAAGGAACGGTAGAATTTCCGCTGGACGGCGCTGCTTTATTGTAATTATTCCTTACGTATGCGATCACAGCCGCTTGATCCAGGGCACTTCCTGGGAGCGAATCCGCATGATCTGCTGCCTTCCAGAATAACTGAGAATGATATATTTTAATAATATTTCCTTTCAAAAGATTTTGTCTGGAAATAATATCGGCGCTCAAAGAAGCCGATAATGATCCGAAAGACTCCGCCGTAGCATCCGTGCCCAGATTCCGAACTGCCATATCATAGAAATGATCCGGCGTAAAAATATCAGTAATCCGCTCTTTATCATAATCATACATTACATATACGACTTCACTAACTTCTGTATCAATTTCCGGCGTTTTTTGATATTGAAATGTCGTAATCACCTGAAATTTCATACAAGCCTGCAAGTCGATTTTTATATTCTCCAAAAGGATGATTTCAATGTTGTAATTCTGTTTCGCGTTTTCATAAAGATTTGAAACATATTGTTGTGCGTCCGCTTTGTCTGCAAGCAAAGAAAGAATCGGAGGATCGAGGATATTACTCAGATCATTCGTATCCCCCAGATCTTTATTTTTATAAAACAGTTCTATCGTCGCACGCGCCATAGATATAATATTTTTCTCCGTCGTACAGGACGGATGCGAAAATACGTCACTGACAGATGCGCAGATCACCGCAACAAGAGCGAAAGCAAGTATATTTTTATAAAATGGTTTCATAATATTCCCCTGAATTTGATTTCTAGCATGTAACAATTCCCAAATCTGGAACTGCTTGTTGCTAGTTTTGCCATTTCCGGGGGAAATATGTTTTGATTGAGAAAACGTTCCTTTAGAAATCATTGTAAATTTTTGCATAAATATAAAAAACAGGGATTGTTATTATCACCAATTCTGCTTTCTCTGCAAAGCGCGATCTTATTATACTATTGTAAATGGAAAGAAGCCGATCGTCGCGTCTCACAAATGAGTCGCAACAGCAATCGACTTCTTCCTCTCCTCGTGGTCGGAGTGACCTGACTTGAACAGGCGACCTCTTGCACCCCAAGCAAGCACTCTAGCCAAACTGAGCTACACCCCGAAAACGTGTGACATAATATCACACTTTCCAACTTTCGTCAATCTTTAATTTCAGCAGTGAATTACTTCAATCCCATCGAATGCGATCTCCTCCAACGCCACAAAATCAGCCTTTTTCTCTTCCTCAAGAACTTCATTTAAAGAAGGGCGCGTTTTCGGATGTTTCGGTGTAAATACAGTACAACAATCCTCATATGGTAAAATGCTCGTTTCAAATGTGCCAATTTTGCGCGCGGTTGCGACGACTTCCATTTTATCCATGCCGATCAGCGGCCGGAATACAGGCATCTCAGCGGCATGATCCGTACAGTATAATGCCTGCATTGTCTGACTTGCAACCTGACCAACGCTCTCTCCCGTTACCAGGGCAGAGCAGCCGTTTTTGCGCGCCGCACGTTCTGCAATCCGCATCATGGAGCGCCGCATAATTACTGTAGAAAGTTCTTCTCTGCATTTTTCATTGATTGCTAGCTGGATCTCTGTGAAAGGCACAACAAGCAGCTTAATCCCGCCGGAATACCTACCTACAAGCTTCGTAAGCTCGATCACCTTCTCCTTAGCACGTTCGCTGGTATACGGATAGCTGTAAAAGTGCACGGCACAGAGACTGACACCTCTTTTAGCAATCATATATCCGGCTACCGGACTGTCGATTCCGCCCGAGATTAGCAGGCACGCCTTTCCATTCGAACCAGTAGGCATCCCGCCGGGCGCTTCTATAATATCCGTATAAATATATGTATCCTCCCGAACTTCGACATAAAGAATAAAATCAGGATGATTCACATTCACATGCAGATTTTCATACGTTTCTATCAAATCGCCGCCTATTTCGCATGAAATTTCTGGCGATTTCATCGGGAACATTTTTAAACCGCGCTTGGTCTCTACTTTAAATCCAAATTCCGTTTTCCCGCTTTTGCTCCTGTCATCGATCGCCTTGCGCGTCACTTCCTTTGCAAGCGCCGAAATATCGGAATATTCTGAGCGCGTCACATAAGCGGGACTGACGGAAACCAGGCCAAATACACCGGAAAGCATTTCGATCGCTTTTTCAAAGTCAAAATCCACATTCTCCGGTTCAACATAATACCGCGACTGGGACCATCGAATATTGCAAGCACCACATCCAGAAAGCGCTGCGCGCATATTTCTTGCAAGGCGCTGCTCAAAGGTACATCGATTGAGCCCTTTTAATGCGATTTCACCGATTCTTGCCAATATTACTTTTTCCATATTATATCCATCCCTTCTCTGTCAAGCGCGGTTTCCCTTGCGTCGCCCGTAAAGCTTTTTCACTTCTGCACAGATGCTCTTTGCCGCATATCCCGCCTGTTCTTCCGTATTCTGATACGAGAAACTAATCCGTATTGCGCCATCTATTATGCGCGGATCATATCCCATCGCCGTAAGCGTCTGACTTCTGTCCTTTTTATGCGAAGAACAAGCCGAACCTACAGACAGATAAACACCCTTTGTCTCCACGCTGTGCTGTATGACTTCTGCACGTAGTCCCGGAAATGCAACATTTAAAATATAAGGGGAACAACGATCCTCTGCAGAAATTACGATGCAGGAGCGGATTTCTTCCTGAAGTATTTTCCGGAAAATGCCGTTCAATTGCACAGCATGTTCATAATTTTCTTTTAGGCTACCGCAAATCAGCTGTGTCGCCCGCGCAAGCCCGACAATTCCGGGTAAATTTTCCGTGCCGGAACGCATTCCCCACTCCTGGCCACCTCCGCAGAGCAGCGGCGCCATCCGGATCCCGCTGCGAATATACAGAAAACCTACGCCGCGCGGGCCGTGAATCTTGTGCGCACTGACACTGAGCAGATCACATCCAAGCTGTTTCACCATGACAGGTAACTTTCCGTAGCTCTGTACACAGTCAGTATGGATCACGGCATTTGGGTTGATCGATTTAACGATGGAAGCAATTTTCGAAATGGGCTGTATTGCTCCCGTTTCGCTGTTTACATGTAAAACAGAAACGATTGCTGTTTCCGCAGTCACCAGTTTTGCCAAAGCCTCCAGATCGAGAACGCCGTCGGAACATACTGGAATCTTACAGACTTCATACCCCATTTTACCAAGATACGCGGCGGTTTCGGAAACAGAAGGATGTTCTACAGCAGAAATCAAGATCCGTCTGCCTGCACGCGGATTTGCCTTAACATATCCGCGAATCGCCCAATTATTGCTTTCCGTTGCGCAAGAAGTAAAATATATTTCTTTCTCTGACGCGCCGATCGATTCTGCAAGCGTTCTGCGCGCTGCGTTCAGCTTCCGTTCTGCTTCCAGTCCCATGTGGTGCAAAGAGGACGGATTGCCGTATAACAATTTTGCCGCAGCGCACATTTCGGCAGTGACACGATCATCCTGCCGCGTCGTCGCACTGTTGTCGAAATAAAACGTTTCTCTTTGCAATTTTTGTTCTATATATTTTTCATACAGATCCGGACGTTTCCGCATCGTGCGCTCTTCTGCCGTACGAATCTGCCACTGTTCAATTTCATGATGCTTCCCGGAAAGCAAAATTTCCGGAATTTTCTTTCCTGCGATCTCCGCCGGCCGCGTATATTGGGGGTATTCCAACAGCAAACCGGAATGAGATTCCCGTTCCGCGGAGCCTTCCGCAAGAACGCCTGGCAGGAGGCGTGCAACACAATCCGCTACTGCCATCGCCGGGATTTCTCCCCCGGTAAGTACAAAATCGCCAAGGGATACTTCTTCGTCAATAAATTCTTCTATGACTCTTTCGTCAATTCCTTCATAATGGCCGCACAAAATCATCAGATTTTCTTTTTCAGAAAGCTTTTTCGCCATTTTCTGATCGAAAGGGTTCCCTTGCGGGGACATATAGATAATATAGGGTTTCTCTCCAGTACACGTACGTGAAACGGCGCCGATACAGTCCGCGATCGGCTGATATGCCATGACAAGACCCGGCCCTCCGCTATATGGATAGTCGTCTACTTTTCCCTGCTTGTTTGTCGTATAATTTCTGATTTGATGGCAATTGATCTCCAAGAATCCTCTGGAAATTGCCCGTGCAATAATGCTTTCCTGAAATGCCGCTCCCACCATATCCGGGAACAACGTTAAAATATCAATTCTCTTCGTCACGTTATTCTTCGCCGCTTTCCTCTTCGCCGTTATCTTCGTATACTTCTTTCAGTCCCGGCAGAAGAGAAACCGTTATTTCGCTTTTTTCCACATTGACCGCTTTGATTACGTCCGCAATCGCCGGAATCCATATTTTTTTTCTGTCTTCCCCCGTAATTTCGTAAATGTCATTTGCTCCCGTAGACTGTACTTCCGTAAGAGTACCAAGGAAATTACCGTTTTCCTCTTTCACTACGCACCCGATCAGATCACCGATAAAATAAGTATCTTTCGGCAGTTTGACCGCTTTTTCCCGTGGAATTTCCAAAAACATCCCGCGAAGCGTCTCTGCCTTATCGCGATCTTCGATCCCATAAAGTTTCAGAAGGACGATATTTCCCGATGGCGTTGCAGACATTACTTTATATTTCCCTGCTCCCCGGCTATCTTTCCGCTTCGGAACAAGTTCGACTTCCGTAAGAGAACAAAACCGTATGGGATTATCGGTCAAAGGCAACACTTTTAGTGCGCCCTTGACACCATGAACACTTACAATTTCACCGATTCTAATTTTATTCAGCAAAATCCAATGCCCTCCCGATTTCAAACGACTTCATTAAACAATGTCAACATAAACCGATTTCGGTACATTTCTGGAAGCAGCTTTCGTAACCGTACGGAGCGCTTTTGCAATCTTTCCGTCCTTTCCGATCACTTTTCCTTTGTCTTCATCGGCAACTGAAACTTTCAGTGTAATACTTGTTTCAGATTCTTCCTCTTCCACAGAAACCAGCTCCGGATGATTTACAAGCTGCCGTACCACGATTTCCAAGAATTCTTTCATCGTAATGCTCCATTCCTCCGTTATTATTCTGCTTTCGCTTCTGCTGCTTTTTTGAGCAGTGCTTTAACGGTATCAGTAGGCTGTGCGCCGTTTTTAATCCAATAATCCGCACGTTCACAATCGATTTTGACTTCCGCGGGATCTACTAAAGGATTATATGTTCCAATTTCTTCAATAAATCTTCCGTCTCTCGCATATTTCGATTCTGCAACGATTACTCTGTAAAATGGTGCTTTCTTTGCGCCAATTCTTCTGAGTCTGATTTTAACCATATCATTTCACCTCCGGGAATTCTTGTAATTTATATTTACAGAAAAATATCAGGCATTTTTCCGCCGAACATCTTTCTGCCAATACCTTTTTTGCCTTTGCCACCAAAGCGTTTCATCATGGCACGCATTTCTTCAAACTGTTTCATGAGACGGTTCACATCCTGGACCGTTGTTCCACTTCCCGCAGCAATCCGTTTTCTGCGGCTCGCATTCAGTACATCCGGATTTCTTTTCTCACGTTTTGTCATGGATTGTATGATCGCCTCGACCTTTCCGAGCTGCCTTTCGTCGATGTCGTCTTCCTTGATCTGTCCTGCACCCGGCAGCAGCTTCAGCAAGCCTCCGATGCCGCCCATCTTTTTGATCTGTTGCAGCTGGTCAAGAAAATCGTCAAGGGTAAATGTCTGTGTTGCAAGCTTCTTCTCAAGCTCCTCTGCTTTCTTTTCGTCATACAGTTCCACTGCTTTGTCGATGAGCGTAAGCACATCTCCCATTCCCAGGATCCTGTCTGCCATCCTCTTCGGATAGAAAATCTCAAAGTCATTTATCTTCTCCCCAGCGGATGCGAATTTGACCGGTTTTCCTGTAATCGCTCTTACAGAAAGCGCAGCCCCACCCCGCGTGTCACTGTCCAGCTTGGAAAGGATAATTCCCGTGACATCAAGACGTTCGTTAAAGGATGCAGCGACATTTGCCGCTTCCTGGCCCGTCATCGCATCGATTACGAGTAAAATTTCGGACGGTTTTACTGCTGCTTTGATTTCATCGAGCTCATCCATGAGCGCTTCATCGATCTGAAGGCGGCCCGCTGTATCGACAATTACAATGTCATTTAAGCCCCGCAAAGCATTTTTCACAGCGTTTTTGGCAATATCTGCGGCTTTTGCACCTGTTCCTTCCGTATATACGGGGATATCAATCTGTTTACCAAGCACTTGTAATTGCTGGATTGCCGCCGGCCTGTAAATATCGCACGCCGCCATTAAAGGCTTTCGGCCCTGTTTTCTCAGATGCGCCGCCAGTTTCGCACACGCCGTTGTCTTACCGGTGCCCTGTAATCCTACGAGTAAAATAACATTCGGAGGTGTTTTAGATAAATCTAGTTTATAATCCTCTGCACCGAGCAATTCTGTCAGTTCATCATCTACAATTTTAACGATTTGCTGCCCCGGAGAAAGGCTTTCGAGTACATCCTGTCCCACGGCTTTCTCAGAAACTTTCGCGATGAAATCTTTCACAACTTTATAGTTGACATCCGCCTCCAGGAGCGCGAGACGAATCTCACGCATGAATTCTTTAACGTCTTTCTCGGTAACTCTTGTTTGTCCTTTTAATCTTTTGATCGTTGCTTGCAGCTTCTCCGATAAACTTTCGAATGCCATAATACTCCTCTTATATCTTTGTAATGATCTTGAAAAGGTTTTTGTCGATCTGATCCAACATATATAGATTTCCGCTCTGCATGCCGCTCCTGTCAATCAGTTGGAGATCCTCCTGGATCGTTTTAAGAGTTTGTTTCATCTCGCAGAAACGTTCCAGCAGTTTTAATTTTTCTTCATACTCTGCCAAAGCACGGCGTCCTCTCTTAATAAAATCATGCGCGCCCTGCCTGCTAATTCCTAGTTCTTCCGCAATTTCGGATAAACTCAAATCCTGATTATAATGCATGTCCATGCATTTATATTGACTGTCTGTTAGAAGCTGTCCGTAGAAATCGAGCAGCATACTGATTTCATAAATATCTTCAGCCATACTTTCCTTCTCCACAATCGGGAATGATCCAGCATTTTCCATGTAAAGGAAATGCTCTTTACAGAGAATACAAGAAACATCACATCTTGTCAATAGAGAAATGATAAATTTTATAAAAAAGCACTGATTTCTTTATCGATCGGGTTCTCGATTCGTCTAAGAATATCATAAAACAAAGACCATTTCGATTTCCAAGATATCTCTATATCGTCTGCGACAATTTCAAAAATCCCGGTCCAATATTGCGTATATGTTTTGGGCAATGGTATCAGGAGGGATAACCATACCGCCGTAATTTCCGGTGACACAATTAAATGTATCAGGGAAGCAGCCGTCGAACAGGCCATTTTCATAAAAGGGATATGTTTCTGGCTTATTGTGTGGCATCCAGTTGTCTTTCCTATGGTCGACAATCCAACGGATCCCGGCGGAAGTGATTCCTCTGTGAAACAGATTCCAATCGATCGATGGATCTTCCGCTGCCCAATCAATTCCTCTGTCACAAGACATGTTGAAAACCTGCAATACCTCCCATTGGACGTGATCGCGCACCCAGTTTGCAAAATACCAGTCGCTGGAACACAAACACGGTTTTGTGTTATAAAGCATCGGGATCTGTTCCGGTTGCCACAAATGAGTAAACGGCAGCAGGCTGCGGATCCAATATACAGCCTTTCTGCGGTAAGTTTCACATTCCAGTAAACGGTAACCTTCATAAAAAGCGACTGCTGCCTGGCCCGCTGCCAATAAATTCGGTGCATGCAGCGGTGTTTCCCAATAATCGCCGCCCTCCGGTCGTACCATCTTCATGCAATAATCCAACGTCTTTCTGCTTGCGTTCAAAAAGGCAGAGCGCTCCCCTCCATCAGGTAAATTTCTGGAAATATCCAATAATTCCAATGCTGCCATAACACACATGCTCAGTGCGGTATCGCCCTCCTGCCCCATCGGTTCTGCGAAGTCACGTGCCACAACAAAATCATCTTTGCCCTTATGCCTTCCGTCGGGCTCAAACGGGAATACACCGTCTTCCCGCTGCCAGGACAAAATTTTTCTGCCTCTTGCAATGTGTTCTTCCTGACTGTGTTTCTTAGCAGCCGTATCTGCGGCCAGGTCACACCAGGCGATTTGTTTTCGCAATTTTTCTGATAATGCTCCGTTTTGCTCCCGGACATATCTCCGCAGAAAAGTCGGCACACCCATCGTATATCCTTGCTGTGGATTTCCGAAGCCGGCGCCTTCTTTCCACAGATTCGTACTGTATCTCTCTGCCAGATTTTCCAATACGGAAAGGTAGTATTCTTTTGTATCTGATCCCTCTGGCAAAGCGGGCAAACCGTGCCGGATCACCCAGTCGCTTAAAGCATCCTGCGCATTTCCGGCGCAAAGGAAAATTTCGCTATCAAAGCGTACCATCTGCCCATAATGCATTTCGAGCGGCGGATCAGCATAAATCTGATTTTCGTCGTGTTCGTCTGTTGCGGAAGGAACCATCAGGCCAAATAAGCTGTTATTCATACGATCCACAAAATTTGGAACAGCAAATACCGGTTGCGGAAAATGCTTCCGATAATTGAACCAACGCGTCGCCCATTTTACCGGATTCCATCCAAACCCAATGGCCATTCCGTCTTTTGACAATGTCATACACGGAATCGATACTTTATTCGGAACCGGCGCATATTTATGATACCAGGGTTCCCGGAACCAGTCGCTTCCACTGGACCATTCCGCTCCGGAAAGCCATTCCACGCCGGGTAAAATGGCGTCATCCTTTCCTGCTCCAAAAGAGCCCTCCCCCACCTTCAACCACGGCCCGCGCAGATATTTTACATACATGTTTTGCTCTGCTTTGAGTTCATGCTTCATCAGAAGAACCGGCCGATCTTTCTGTAGCGTGATCTTTACGCGACCGCTCACGCAGTCTTCCGTAAATGGATAGTGCATCCAGTTTGCGAAAGAAGTGCCGTCCAGCTTTCTCTGTACATTCATGGATGTTACATTCAGAAGGAGCGACTGATCTCCGTTTTCTTCTGTTTCTAGCGTATATTCTTGTGCTTCCAGTCGCATAGGCAATTCCTGGTCACGGACCAACAGCTCTCCGAGATAATCCAAAACGCCCATGAGACGCCCGTCTGCCGCAAAAATTTCACCGAATCCCCACCCACTGAGCCTCTTATACAAGACAAATTCCATATATTCATTTTTCAAGGAAACAGATTCTCCCATGTAACTGGCATTTTTATAGTTTGGCTTCATATTCAGGCCTCCCAAGTTTTATTAAAATTCTATTGATTGTGGGTGATTATACCATATCCTTTTAGAATATACAATTTAAAAATCTGAAGTTTCCCGAACAAACAAAATCAATCTATTCTGCTTCCGCATATTTCCACAGTCTGACACGCTGTAGTTCTACTGTTTCGCTTCGGTAAAATCACTAAAAAGTGATACGATTTCACTTCTTGAAAAGCAAACGATATTGTGCTAGACTATTATCGACATATGACGGATTAGAAGTGTTGCCAATGTCAGGACTGCGTAGAAAAACGCAGATGAAACTATGATATTTGAAAAAGGAGTACAAACAATGAGAATTGCAGTAACTTATGAAAACGGACAGATATTTCAGCATTTTGGCCATACAAAACAGTTCAAATTTTATGATGTAGAAGATGGCAAAATTATATCCGAGCGAGTTTTCGATACCAATGGCAGCGGTCACGGCGCCTTGGCCGGCCTCTTAGCTGCAAATAAGGCAGATACTTTAATTTGCGGCGGTATTGGCGGCGGTGCGCAGATCGCACTTGCTGAGGCAGGAATTCAGTTGTATGGCGGTGTTTCCGGTAGCGCTGATGAAGCAGTAAAAGCGCTACTCGCAGGAATCCTCAGTTATAATCCGAATGTGCATTGCGATCATCATGATCACGAGCACGGAAGCAGTGGTCATTCCTGTGGTGAACATGGGTGCGGAACGCATCGCTGTCACGAATAAGAACGGAATCGGGCGATTTTACGAATGTTGTTTTGTTGACAGCATTAGGAGTCGACGGTGCAACGCTTATTGTGCGTTAGACCCACGCTCACGGCAATATTCTGCCACGCTCACGGCAATGAGCGTGGCAGAATATTGCGCTCTTTTCGGTTTTTGCCTGATGTTGCTTGCGGATTTTTATATCGGATAAACCATATGATCCATAGAATGCGCAAGCAATTTGCAGGGAACGATCTTTTAAAAGCAAAAAATAATTATAATGCTTCAAATTTCTTCTTATAATTTCAGCGGTAATGAAATCTCTGCGAGTCCGATATGGCGGTCCAGATGGCCCGTCCCCTCTCCGTGTACTCCGTCATAAAAAACAGCAAGTGTGCCATGATCAGTTGGACAAACAGAAGGCATTCCGATTGCGCCTTTCGCCCAAGTGCTGACATTACGATCGATCACAATTGCTTTATCTTCTGGATTCCAGCAATCGATATCCATCGTCCAATATACCCATATGGCGTCCGTATAGGAATTCTGATAAATATGATTTGTAAACAGCCAATAAATTCCGGTATCTTTTTCAAAATAGATTGAAGAATTTTCAATATCTTCACTGGGCGGCAAAATCGGTTCCGGATCTTTTATCCAGAAATTTCCACTTTTATTATCAAAAACATCCGTTACCGACAGATCGTCCGTCCGCGCAATACCGATAGATCGACGTGTAATCCCAGAACATGAACCACTATAGAACATCATATACTTCTTACTGTCTGGAACGATACCGTATTTCGGATTTCGCAAGACCTCTCCCGGAGAAGCCGTCACATCATCCCAGTCACCTGGATTTCCTACTGGAAAACAGACATGACTCGCAGCATGCGGCTGATCACACTTTTTGCGCCATGGTCCTTCGATGGAATTTGAAGTTGCAAGCATCGTAGAATATTGAAATGCAGGGATCCCCTCCGGCGAACAATGATCTGCCCCCAAATAATACCGATACCAGACGCCGTCCTCTTGAATACTCCAAGGGGAGGAAGCGCTACAGAAATCTTTGCATTCTGTATTTGAGTTTGTAATTGCTGACGCACAAAGACTGACTCCGCGTTTTTCCCAATGAATGAGATCCTCGCTGCGAGCGGTGCAGGCATTCCAATAACTCTGCGACATTTTACCTGGCATAGCGCCATCATATGAGAGATAATAGTATTTCCCCACACGATTCACGATTGCTTCCCGCATCCCGCCTCCGTCCCACTGATACATTTTCTCATTGATATGGTCAGGAGATAAAATGATTCCTCGGTCTCTTACATTTGTTAAGTAACGCATATAGATCCTCCTCCAACAGCTTCCTGGATTTCTGGAAAGATGGTAAAATAATAGGTTATTATTATCTCATTCGGCATCCGCGTTGTCAATGCGGGATTTACAGGATATCATTTTTGCGTTTTTGCAGATCAGTTTGGAGGCTGGCCCATTATTATATATTTTGTTCAGAAAAAAAGGCAATTTTTCCCTTGGCGAGTTTTGATTGGTACAACGCTCGATCCGCTTTTTCAAATAGTAAATTAAATTCCGTCGCATCTTGCGGAAACATTGAGATACCAATACTGTTTGTACAACAATAGTTTCCTTCTTCACATCGAATCAGTTTATGGAGCTTTTCTATAAGCCACTCTCTGCTAGGAGTATTCTTAATAAAAAGAATGAACTCATCTCCACCGAATCTGCCGACAATATCCGTTGCTCTAAAAAGATTTTTTACTGTATCGGCAACTAATCTCACAATATTGTCTCCCACCGCGTGACCATATGTATCATTGAAGCTTTTGAAACCGTCAATATCGAGCAATACAAGGGCATGCTCTTGCATCGAATTTTCAGATAGGGATTTTCGAATCAACTCTATTGAACTTTTTTTGTTATAGAGTCCGGTAAAACTATCCAGTTTCAGAGCATTGATTAATTTTTCTGTGTTTGTTCTTTGGTTTGTGATATCCATTATAACACCGATCATTTTGATCGGTATATTATTTTCAATAATAGGCGTAACATGAATTTGGCACCAAATATAATCAGAACCGCCAGCTCTCATACGTGCTTGATAGGAAGCCGACGCCCCGTCAAAAATACATTTAAAAGCTTGATCAATCACATCCGCATCATCCGGATGTGAAAAATATTCAGAGACTGCCTTTTGATATCCAACTGCATCTAACTTACTATACAGTTGAACATCGTTTAAAATGACTTCACTAGGCACTCCAAAGATATCTTCCGAATTTTCAAAAAATGTATATAATTGATTGATGATATCAACTTCAAATACGCATATCTTTGCAGCTTTAAGTGCAATATGTAAGCGTTCTTTATAATTTTTCAACGCAAAAAGAGCAGCATCTTCCTTCGATTTTATATCATCCACGCAACAGCCCTACTTTCCGAATTCATTTTGGGAACAACATAAATTTGTGAATCCTTTTTTAAAGGACTTTCTAATTGAATTTTATGGTTTTATCAATTCCATTTGGAATCAATTGTCCCTTTTGCATTACCGACAGCTCGTTTATAGTATATTATAAATGTTACAGAGAATCAAACATTTACATATTAGAATGATCCATTTCTTTTCAGTTATATTTCAATAATAAAACAATCTGAAATATTTTTTATATTTTACTTCATTAATTATTATATTTTATTGTGTAATCTATATGATCTGTCTCTTATACACATCTCCGAGCCCACGAGACCGGAGCCTATCTC
>ENA-OYZN01000210-OYZN01000210.1-human-gut-metagenome-genome-assembly--contig:-NODE-210-length-35270-cov-5.767088_pt1 | contig 35270 bp, 28 predicted proteins | sample MGYA00243294_ERZ653483 | MGnify/ENA primary metagenome ERZ653483 (study PRJEB26926, sample SAMN06165155) | human gut metagenome | biome: ENVO:00009003; feature: ENVO:2100002; material: ENVO:00002003... | reverse complement strand
AGGCTATTCGTCGGCAGCGTCAGATGTGTATAAGAGACAGCACTAATACATTCTGTTTTCAAGGTGTTCCCGTCAAAACAGGCTGCAAAGATAGTAAATTCTACAACCGATTGTACTTTTTTTCAAAAAAAATATTTTTATATAATCCGTCTCGCCATATGAAAAAGAAGGAAATGTAAGACTTGCAAAATTCTGTCAATTGCAATATACTGAAAAGGATTATGCAGAAAAAGTTTTTTCTGCCAGATAAGCGAATATTACAAAAGAGAATCATTATAATAATATGCGAAGGTGAAACGAATGAAGGCACAAAAAATCATATCAATTATCACAATTATCATCTCTATTTCCTTAATAGTTTATATGTGTGTTATCATGGGGAAAGATACGCGCAGAAACAAAGCGCCGGATCCAACCAATTCAAATGTTGTAATGATCAATACTCCGGCATCCGGCACTGGAGAAAATACCACCAGTACCCCTGCGACACCGACACCAGGGATCGCATCTCCGTCCCCCACTATTAATGTGACGCCGGTTCCGGGTGGTAAAACATCCGCAAATCCTAATTATGCCGGCAAAAAGTTAATTGCCATTACATTCGACGACGGGCCGCATGGAACATATACTCCCAAAACACTGGATATTCTCAAAGAAAAAGGCGTTCACGTTACTTTCTTTGTGCAAGGAGTAAATCTACAGTCTGCGAGCCAAAAGGCTATCTTAAAGCGGGAATTTGACGAAGGGCACGAAATCGCCAGCCATTCCTATGATCATCCGGATTTTAAAACGCTTTCTTCCGAACAAATAGCGGAACAGCTTCAGAAAACAGATAATATCGTTAAAGAGGTGACTGGGCAAACGCCGATTTTGTTCCGCCCCCCCTACGGGTCGTACAATCAATCGATTTCCCAGCAATCTCAAAAAGCGATCGTATTATGGAGCATCGATTCCAGAGACTGGGATCATATCAGTGCAAAAAGTATTAAAAATTATGCTTCTGCAAACGGTGTTTCCGAAGAAGCAGCAAAAGAAAAACTGATTAACGATGTGCTTTTCGAGGGCTTCACTTATACGAGCGGGGGAAAAGAATATACGAATCCGTCTGTAGTTTCTCAACTCCGTCACGGAAGCATCCTTCTATTTCATGATATCCATCCTGCCTCAGGAGAAGCGGTGGGTAAGCTCATTGATTATATGAAGCAAAGTGGCGAATATGAACTTATGACGGTAAGTCAGTTAATTCAGACGGAGCAGCGCGCCCCGATGGCGGGAGATGTATATGCATATATGTGGGAAACATACGCAACACAAAAAAAGAATTGGTGACATTTTACCCATATAATTACAAAAGAGAAAATCCGACGGGAGGAAAAAACCATGAGAGTAGTGATCTGTGCCGACGCACATTTAGATTCCGTATTTTCCGTATTCAGAAAAAATCCCGGGAAAACGCAGATCAGGAGAGAAGAACAAAAACTGGCGTTTGCAAAAGCAATTGACGAAGCAAAGCGGACCGATGCGCATATGCTGATATTGCCCGGGGACTTGCTGGATGCCCGGAACGCGACGCGCGAAACAATTGATTTTCTGATCGGCTCTTTTCAATCGATTCCTGATACTTTTGTTTTGATTTCTCCGGGAAATCACGATCCGGCAACCTCGGATTCCCCTTATTTGACAGTTGACTGGCCGGAAAATGTATATATATTTAGGAAAGGTTTGGAAGCGCTAGAACTTTCTTATGAAGATACGGGAGAAACGGTCCGTGTATACGGTGCAGGATTCCAAGGACATTTCAGCAGAAATTCGCTGCTCCGGCATAACAATACGCTTCCGATATTGGATAAAAATAATATCAATTTATTGGTGATGCATGGAAATCTTATGGAAAATGGCGGAAAAAGCGATTATAATCCGATTTATCGTGAAGATCTCAATGCGTGTGGTTTTGATTTTTGTGCTCTTGGGCACGTGCACAAATATAGCGGCGTCATAAAATGCGAACATACGGCTTATGCATATACTGGCCCATGCGAAGGGCGCGGATTTGACGAAACGGAGACATGTGGGATTTTAAGCGGAACAATCACAAAGGGTGCGGCGGAATTGAATTTTATTCCGACCTCCGTGCGGGAAAATCATGTGGTACGGATTGATATTACGGCGCTGGGCAGCTACGAACAAGTATTAAACGCGATTCGCAGTAAGTGTACAACTCCCGAATATCTGTATAAAATTATACTTACCGGGAGGAAACAGCCTCATCTGCATCTTTCAGTGGCAAAACTAACATCTGAATTGTCCTCCGATTATTTTTACGCAAAAGTATTTGCGGAGTATCAGGAGGGAGTTGATACGGAACTTTTGAAAAATGAAAACAGCTTGCGTGGCTGCTTTGTGCGTTGTATGCTGGAACAGATGGCGGGCGCCGAAGATAAGGATAAAATGCAGGAAGCTCTGTATTATGGTTTGCAGGCATTTGATGGGGAGGTGCTTTTCAATGATAATCCATGAAATTAAAATCAACGGCTTTGGAAAACACAGCAATTGGGAATTGAATTTCGCGGAGGGCGTCAATGTGATTTCCGGCGGCAACGAAAGCGGGAAATCGACAGTCGTCGCATTTATTCGTGCGATGCTCTACGGTTTATCCGGAAGAGGAGCACAGAATGAGCGAAAGAAATTTCAGCCATGGGATCGGAGCGTAAAATACGGCGGAGAAATGTCTTTTGAACACAAAGGGGTGCTTTACCGAGCCGCAGCAGTATTTGGGGAGAGCAAAAAAGAAGACAATATCACTTTATACAACGATACCACAGGAGAAATCATTCCCATTGAAGCCACAAAAACAATTGGTGAAGTCATCTTGGAAATCCCGCCGGAAACATACGATCTTACCGTTTATGCCGCGCAGCTTTCTTCTAAACCAGATCTGGATAACGGAAACATGGATTATCTTTTTGATCAGCTTGTCAAGAAATCCGATCGAATGAAACAGACATCATCCGATATCGTCGTTGGAAAGCGGATTAAAAATGCGATGGATGCGATCAGTTCTCCGCGCACGGAGAAAGGAGCTCTTGATATTTTACGAAATAAAAAAAGTGAAATAGACGGCGTTGTCAACAAAATTTACGGAATTGAAACGGAAGTCGAGCGGCTGCACGAAGAGTATCATCGGATGCGTTCGCAATTGAAGGAAATCAAGGATCAACATGCTTCTGAGACCCCGGATATGGATAAAATTACAAAAGCGGTAGAAACGGTATCCCTCCATAACGAAGTCAAAAATTACGTTGCTGATATCAACCGCTGTGATGAAGATCTTGCAGATGCCGCATACCGAGCGAAGCGAATCCGGAGACCCGCAACGATTCTATTTATTCTGCTGCTGTGTCTCGTTGCGCTTTGTGCTGCTGCCGTAATTTTTTCTTCGCGTCTGCAGGGAATTTCTTTTTTACAGAATTTCGCTTTCTATCAGAAAGCACTTTCGAGAAAAATGCTCTCATATGTCGTTTGCGGTGGCGCGGCTGTTTTTCTGACGATCGTATATATTATTGTCGCATCCTGCGGCGGCGGGCGGATCAGGAATTTGAAGGAAGAACTTTTCGAGCTGGAGGAAGAATTGAGCGAGCTTTTAAATACGGAATATATTTATGGAGCAAAACATCATTCTTTCAACAGAGATAATATCAACGCTGCTCTGGAAAAGCACACGGAGGAATACAAATGTGCAAGGGCTATTTTAGATAACGAAAATAATAAAAATAATATCGACCGGGAATATCTCGCCTCGGTAGAGGAATATACACAAAAGATTGCTTATACCAAAGCGTCTGCGGATGCCTTGAATAAAACAGCAGACGAGTTGGGGGACAGTGAGGATCTTTCTGCACAGAGTGCGGAGCTCTCAGAACAGATCGATTCCTATAACAGAAGGCTGGAATGCCTGGCACTGGCAAAAAAGGGGTTGGAAGAGGCATATCAGCGCTGGCAGGCGGATCTCGGCCCTGTGTTCGGAAACGAAGCAGGTATTTTACTCGGACGCCTAACAAACGGGCGTTATCACGATCTGCGTGTCGCGCGCAATTTCGAGATTACACTGCGGAGTGAGGAGGGTACAATGTACCATTCCTACAATTACAGCGGAGCGACGATCGACCAAATGTATTTGGCGCTGCGTCTTGCGCTGGTTAAAATCATTTCTGTTTCAGAAAGTATGCTGCCTTTGATTCTAGATGATCCGTTTGTACAATATGATGCAATACGCAAACAGTATGCATATGATGTTATCGAACAGTTTTCCGCGGAGAACCATGCACAGATTATTTTAACCGTGTGCAGGAGCGAAGCCTTCCCGGAATCATTTCGCGTTACGGAGCTGCAGAATGTATAGATTGGAGCAAATATTATGATAAAAGTGATCATAAAAAAGTTTATACCTGCATATGATAATACGAAAGACAAAAAAGTTCGAGAGAGGTACTGTGTGCTGGCCGGCGTACTTGGGATTATCTGCAATATCGTCCTTTTCGCGGTTAAAGTAATCATCGGAAGTTTGATGAACAGTATTTCGATTTTGTCGGATGCGTTTAACAACCTCTCCGACATGGGTTCTTCTATTATTTCTATTTTGGGTGCGAAAATGAGTAATCGCCGCCCTGACCGTGAGCATCCATTCGGTCACGGCCGTATGGAGTACATTGCTTCTTTTGTAGTTTCCTGTATCATTCTTGTTGTGGGATTTGAGTTGTTCCGCTCTTCTATCGATAAAATTATCCATCCTGAGCCGGTGCGTTTCAGCGTTATTTTGATTGTTATCCTAACGCTTTCAATGCTGGTGAAGATCTGGATGTTTTATTATAACAGGTATATGGGGAAACAGATTGATTCTACCGTGCTTCGTGCCGCATCTTCGGATAGTTTGAACGATGTTGTCGCGACAGCGGCCGTCATTCTTGCAACCATAATCGGAAATTACGTTTCATTTCCGATCGACGGAATTATGGGCGTCGTGGTTTCTGTGCTCATTATGATCGCGGGCTTTAAAATTGCAAAAGAAGTAGTAGATCGTCTTTTGGGGCAGCGTCCTGATCCTGCGCTCGTGAATGAAATTACCGCTATGATTCTGTCTTACAATGGAATTATCGGCATACATGACATGATTGTACATAATTATGGCCCGGGGCGGAATTTTGCCTCTGTTCACGCGGAAGTTTCCGATGATTCTGATATTATTAAAACACACGAAATGATAGATCAAGCCGAGCAGGATATTTTACGCGAAACGGGCGTGATGATCGTGATTCACACGGATCCTGTTTCTTTGAATAGCCCGGAGAAAATGGAGTTAATGTGTCTGGTGAAAAAAATCATTGCGGAAATCGATCCTGCGCTCACAATTCATGATTTTCGGATTACGAAAGGGCAAAGTCGCATTAATGTGATATTTGATCTTGTGGTACCGATTGAGACTGCACCGGAGCGCCGGAAAGAAATAACTTCGTTGATTACGGAGAAACTCCGTACGGCGGATCCCCGCTATGTTGCAGTGATACAGGTTGACACCTCATTTGTTTCGTAAAATATAAAAATATTCCCTTACTCTTTCATTATACTATAATCCATTCAGATTATTTCATCGGAGATCCGGAAGTTTCAGGAAGAACAGTATGATTTTACCTGTGTTTTTTCCGAATTTGGCGCGCATCGTACTCATTCGGACAAGTTTCTGTTGAATTTTACCGGAAAACGTAGTAATATACTTAGCGGTGTATTTTGCCATATTTTACTATGAATAAGGAGTGTTTTATATGGGTTCTTATAACAAGAAATGCGTTGAAGATATTGACGTAAAGGGAAAGAAAGTTATCGTAAGAGTCGATTTCAACGTACCGCTGAATGCGGAAGGAAAGATTACCGATGACAAAAGGATCGTGGCGGCGCTTCCTACCATAAAATATTTAATTGATAACAAGGCGAAAGTGATTCTGGTCTCCCATATGGGCAAACCGAAGGGCGAATATAATCCGAAATATTCCATGGTTCCGGCCTCCGAAAGACTTGGTGAACTTCTGGGGATGGAAGTAATTCAGGCGAAAGATGTAATTGGCGAAGACGCGAAGACAAAAGCCGCCGCTCTGAAAGAAGGACAGGTCATGATGCTGGAAAATGCGCGTTTTCACAAGGAAGAAGAGAAAAATGATCCCGCATTTGCAAAAGAGCTTGCAAGCCTGGCCGAAATTTATGTCAACGATGCATTTGGTACGGCGCATAGAGCGCATGCTACCACAGCCGGGATCGCAGATTATCTGCCCGCTGTTTCCGGCTATCTGATTCAGAAAGAGATTCGTATCATGGGCAAGGCGCTTGCAAATCCGGAACGTCCTTTTGTTGCAATTCTCGGCGGCGCAAAAGTTGCGGACAAGCTGAACGTAATTTCCAATCTGCTGGAAAAATGCGACACGTTGATCATCGGCGGCGGTATGGCGTATACGTTCCTGAAGGCCCAGGGGAAAGAAGTCGGTAAATCGCTCGTAGATGAAACAAAAATTGATTATTGTAAAGAAATGATAGAAAAAGCAGCAAAGCTCGGCAAAAAGTTGCTTCTGCCGATCGACACCAAGGTTGCCACCGCGTTCCCGAATCCGATCGATGCGCCGATCGATGTAAAAGTTGTTTCTGTTGATGCAATTCCAGCAGACCTGCAGGGGCTTGACATCGGCTGTGAAACAGCAAAACTTTTCGCAGATGCTGTGAAAGCTGCAAAAACCGTCGTATGGAATGGACCGATGGGTGTATTCGAAAATCCCGTCCTGGCAGAAGGCACAAACGCAATTGCAAAAGCGATGGCGGAAACGGATGCGATCACGATTGTAGGAGGCGGAGATTCTGCCGCAGCCGTGAAGAAAATGGGGTATGCGGATAAAATTACGCATGTTTCCACAGGCGGCGGTGCTTCCCTGGAGTTCCTGGAAGGAAAAGTTCTTCCCGGAATCGCTTGCCTTTTAGATCAATAATCGCAGATAGAAGGAGTATCAAAAAACTATGAGCAGAACAAAAGTAATCGCAGGAAACTGGAAAATGAATAAAACTCCGGCGGAAGCCGCTGAGTTTATTATGGAATTAAAAGAATCTGTCAAGGGAATTGAGAATGAGATCATTGCTGCAGTGCCGTTTGTTTGTATTCCCGCTGCATTGACGGCTTCGGAAGGCAGCAATATCAAGATTGCTGCACAGAATATGCACTGGGAAGAGAAGGGTGCTTATACCGGAGAGGTTTCCGGTGCAATGCTGAAAGATCTCGGCGTGGAATACGTCATTATCGGACATTCCGAGAGAAGAGAATATTTTGCAGAAACAAACGAAACTGTAAATCTCAAGGCACATGCTGCATTTAAATACGGGCTGAAACCTATTATCTGTGTCGGCGAATCACTTTTGCAGCGGGACGAAGGCGTTACGGCAGAACATGTAAGATATCAGGTGAAAGTTGCGCTGAAAGATCTGAGCGCAGAACAGGTTGAATCACTGATCATCGCATATGAGCCGATTTGGGCAATCGGAACAGGCAGAACTGCTACAACAGAACAGGCGCAGGAAGTTTGTAAAATCATTCGTGATACTGTTTGCGAGCTCTACGGAAACGCTACTGCCGATAAAGTTCGGATTCAGTACGGCGGAAGCGTCAATGCACAAACATCGCAAGCATTGTTCAGTATGCCGGATATCGACGGCGGTCTCGTAGGCGGCGCAAGTCTCAAAGTGAAAGATTTTACAATCATCGCAGGCTACCAGGCGTAAGAAAGACGCATCAAAATTGATATGGCAGCGAAGCGTAATAAATATGATGATTATGAAAATGAGAACAAGGGCAAGATGTGGAAGGTTTTCAAACCTCTGCTGATTGCCCTTGCAATCGCTTTAGGGGTTTGCCTGCTGTCCCTGGCACTCGCGGACGCCGGATTCTTCCCGGGCAATCTTCTAAACCGGTTTGTAGTATCGTCGTTCCTGGACGAAAAATACGGCGGTGAAATCGTTTCATACGATCGTTACGACAGCGCCAGCGGAAATTTCATTTATAAATGTACCGTAGACGGAAAGCCCTGCGAAATCGGAGCAAAGAACTTTAAAATACGGTATGACGGTTATTATCATGCCTACGGCCGCAACAAGTCTTTTGAAGCCATCACAGAAGATTATCTGGATCATTATCTGAATGAAAAATGGGCAAATCAATATTCCGATTATGCGGCTTCCTGGTCTAGTACAATTGATATTCCGCTCAGCGATTCCGTTTATTCCTCTGCTAAAGATCAGGAAATTGCAGGGAATGAAGAACAGATTCAAAAAGCGCTGAAAACGTATGGCGGCAGTTTGTGTTTTACCGTGGAGGTCCGCGGAGAAAATATTTCTATGGACGATTATAAAGGAGTCGTATACCGTGCCGTCAAAATTTTGCAGCAGGAAATGGACAACCGGCCGCAGAGCCTCCAAATGTACTACTACAGGAAGGCTTCCGGCGAAGATGTTATGCAGTATGAATCAACTGTCAGGACATTCCAATTCGATTATAATGAAAACGGAATCCGACAGGCGACGGATCTCCACAGATATGTGGAAATTCCCGGTGAACTGAAAACGAAAGCAAACATATATTATACTGTCAAATGTATTTTCCTGATCGTCGTTTCAGGAACGGTCATTGCACTTTCCATTTTATGGTGTGTCCGGAAGTACCGTAAACATAAACGGTATAAAAATTCAGGCGTTTGATAGGAATATAAACATTTTGGAGTGGTTTTTTTGCGTAAAATTTCTGTGATTTTTACGGGCGGCGGCACTGCCGGGCACGTCACCCCGAATCTGGCACTGATTCCAATATTAAAAAGTAAATTTTCAAATCTTGATATCCATTATATCGGCTCAGAAGATGGCATTGAAAAAGAAATCCTTGCAAAGCATGCGGAAATTACATATCACAGCGTACGAACAGGTAAGCTCAGAAGGTATTTCTCCTGGAAAAATTTTTCTGATCCGTTCCGTGTTATGGCAGGCTATAACGATGCGAAAAAGTTAATGAAAGAAATACAACCTGCCGTTGTTTTTTCGAAGGGTGGGTTTGTCTCCGTTCCTGTTGCCGCTGCGGCACACCATTATAAGATCCCTGTGATCGCGCATGAATCGGATCTTACGCCTGGACTTGCAAACAAAATTTCTGCTCGTTATGCTACGAAAATATGTACGACCTTTCCCGACACCGTAAAAGATTTGCCAAAAGGACTCGGTGTTTATACCGGCTCACCAGTACGGCCAGAGCTTTTCCAGGGAAATGCTGCGCGTGCGCGCGCGCGGTACGGTTTTGATCACAAACCGGTAATTCTGATTATGGGCGGCAGCCTCGGTTCGCTTGCATTGAATAAAGCGGTGCGGGAAAATATCCCGTCTCTCGTCAAGACATATAATATCATTCATTTGTGCGGGAAAGGTAATGTCGCGGAAAAATATCAAAAATACGAACCAGCCTACCGCCAGTTTGAATTTATCTCAGAAGAGCTCCCGGATGCGCTGGCATTGGCGGATTTCGTGATTTCCCGCGCTGGCTCAAATGCAATTCATGAATTTCTGGCACTGCATAAACCAATGCTTCTGATTCCTCTCCCGCTTTCCGCAAGCCGCGGTGATCAGATTTTGAATGCGGAATCCTTTGAAAAAAGAGGTTATGCAATTGTTTTGAAGGAAGAGAATATCACGCCATCCACATTTCTTTCCGCAATTACTTATTTAGAAAAAGATAAACAGAAAATGATCGCGGTGATGGAGGCCGATCAAAATACAAACGGGGTGAAGGCAATTGCCGAAATCATCGCAGAACAGATCCGATGTTCACTGAAATCATAAACGGCTATACGCTGTGCTTTGAGACTACCCCCACGATATTTTCTCCCGGTAAAATTGACGCGGGTACACGTGCAATGCTTTCCGAGGCGACATTCCAGGAAGGCGATAAAATTTTAGATCTTGGCTGCGGATTCGGCCCGGTCGGTACTTTGGGCGCAAAAATACTTGGCGCTAAGAACGTGGTAATGTGCGATATTTTACCGGAAGCTGTAATGCTGTCAAAAAAGAATGCAATGCGAAATAACGTAGAATCCGTAAAAATTCTGCAAAGCAACGCCTTTGAAAATATTACGGATTGCGATTTTACAATGATTCTGAGTAATCCGCCATACCATGCAGACTTTTCGGTTGCAAAGCATTTTATCGAAGATGGATTCCGCCATCTTCTTGTTGGCGGCAGGCTGCTGATGGTGACAAAACGTCTAAACTGGTATAAAAATAAATTGACTTCCGTGTTCGGTGGTGTCAGAATAAAGGAAATTGATGGGTACTACGTTTTTCTTGCAGAGAAGCGCGGCGTCCAGCCACCCCTCAAAGAGAAAAAAACGCAACATCTGTCAAAGAAACTGGAAAGGGCTCGTCAAAATGAAAAAAATGTGGTTAAAAGGGGCAGAAGATAATACGGATCTTTATGTGGCATTCTGCGGAAAATTTTACTGCAGTGCAGAACAGGAGCTTCCTTTTGTAATTTCAGGCTGTTCCTGGTTTCGGATCTTCTTGAACGGAATGTTTCTCACGGAAGGGCCTTATCGCTATGATGATGCGCACCCAGTCTCTGAGACAATTTCCCGTCCTGTCCGCCGGGGAGAAAATATTATTTTCGCAATCGTACACAGCGTCGGCGTTCCAACCAGGATGCTGATGAATACGGCTCCTTTTTTTTCGTGTGAAACCACGGAGCTTGAAATCTGCTGGAAGTGTACCCGACTAGATGCTTATCAAAGCAAGATCAGAAGGATCAATCCGCTGCTTGACTGGATGGAATGTTGTTTCGTCGAGAAACTTCCTGTAGATTTCACGGATGCCTCCCTTCCAGATCAGAACTGGGACGCGCCGGAATTTCTGGAACATGCAAACGATCCATATGGGACTTTTTCAGATGCCGCAGCGCAGTCGATCGGTCATACACAGCTGGATGTCGTGTCGGTCGGCAAGGGGCTCCTTATGCGGCGATTCGGTTATGAATACGACGATATCCCAGCAGGCTTTTATCTATGCTCTCTCGCACTAAAGGAAGCATCAGAGGCAGAGGGCTTCTGGCTTCGATATGATTTGCGGAAAATTTGTCTCTTCTTTTTTGAGGCGGAAATCACGGCTCCCGCCGGAACGATATTTGAAATCGCATATTCAGAAATGCTGACGGATGGACGCGTTGCCCCGTATATCACGCTTTCCTCAGGCACTTCCTGTAATTTGGACCGTTATATTTTAAAAGAAGGATGGCAGAAGATCGGAAACTTGACGCCACGCGGTGGAAGATATGCGGAAATCCATGTGATCGGCGATCCACAGGCCGTAACGGTACACACCTGCAAGTTTATACAAAGAACTTATTTCCCAGAAATCACAGGCGCGTTTTCCTGCGGAGATGCGCTGCTGGATAAAATCTGGCAAACAGGAGCGGTAACATTGCAGAGCTGTGCGGAAGATGCGATCATCGACAATCCGACGAGGGAGCGCGGAGAATGGACGGGAGATGCTGTTTCTGCTCCCTTAAATATTATTTCTGCGGCATTTGGTGATTTTTCCCTGATTCGCAGAGCGCTCAAGCACAGCGCGGATTGCGCCGCGCCTGACGGATGCGTTGCAGGTCTTTCTCCCGGAGGCGGGCTTTGTGTTTCTTCCTATGCGCTGCAATGGATTTCAGCATGCAGAAAATATTTTACCTATACGGGGAATCGGAAATTTTATGCGGAATTATATCCTTTTGCATTAAAAAATATGCAATATTTTCGAAATCATTATAAATCAGGAGTCGGATTGGATCGGGAAATTTACTGGTTTTTTGTGGACTGGGGATATGTTACGAACGACGGACCCAGCGATCTGGCGGCTGATTTATTTTTGCTCGATGCACTTCGTACAATGACCGCTTGGAGTGCATGGATGTCCGATCCACAGCAAGAAGAAATTTTTATGGTTTGGCAAGAGGATGTGCGGAATGTTATCGATAAATATCTGCGGGCGGAGCAATATCATTTTGTAAAAATTGGCTTACACAGAACGGCACTTTCGTTTGCGCAGAATCTTATTCCGGAGGAACAGAAACGAGGGGCGCTCCGTTTTATTATGGAGCATTACGAAAACTGTTTTCCAAACCGGCCGGATGCGCCGCGTCTTTCCGCGCCATCCGAAAATTGTACACAGTTGATCACCCCGTTTTTCTCACATTATGTTTTTCCTGTGCTGCTGGAATCGGGGGAGGGAGCGTTTGTGGTTGGACAATATAAAAGCTGTTGGGGCTGGATGTTGTCTCAGGAGGAGGGTACCTGGCTGGAAGTTTTTGATCCCCGCTGGTCTCATTGCCATGAGTGGTCCGGCTGTCCGACATGGCAGCTTTCTGTTTATGTGCTCGGCTTACGCCGCAGATTTGATATTGGGGAAAATTTTTTTGAATTCTGTGCGGTATGCACGGGAATCAAGGCTGCCGACGGTGTGATTCCGGCGGCTGGAGGTACGGTTCGGATTTGTCTTCGCCAAGGGGAAATCATTTCGATTCTACCAGATATCGATATTACTGTAATCCGGGGAGATATGAGATTCTTTATTCCGGCAGGCGGACGGCAGGAATTTTCTATAGAAAAAACAGGAGGTAAATATGAAAGAATATAAGAGAGTAAAAATTGGTCTTTACAGTGCGGGATTGCAGACATATTGGGCGCAGTTCGAAGGATTGAAGGAGCGTCTGGACGGATATAATGCGTTCCTGGCGGAAAAATTGTCCGCGGTGGGAGACGTTTATAATTTCGGATTTGTGGATACGGAGGCAAAAGGTAGCGCTGCCGGAGAATATTTCCGGGAGAATGGGGTAGACATCATTTTTGCACATAGCGCTACATATTTCACTTCCTCCTGCATTTTACCAGTCCATCAGACGTGCTGTGTTCCCGTAGTTTTTCTGAACTTACAGCCTACCGCGGAAATGAATTATGCTGCTTCTGGGACGGGGGAATGGCTGGCACACTGTGTGGCTTGTCCGATTCCGGAAGTTTCCAATGCATTCGAACGTGCAGGAATCACGACTTATTTTATCAATGGCCTACTGGGGCTGGAAGAGACGCCTGCGATTTCTCTCGCGGATGAAAATACCGCTACACGCCCGGAAGCGGTGCACGCATGGAAAGAAATACAAGAATGGATCCTTGCTGCGAAAATCCGGAAAAACCTCTCCGGCAGCAGGTTCGGATTTTTGGGCGGCTATTATAGCGGCATGCTCGATATGTACAGTGATTTTACGCTGATCCAAAGTAAAACGGGGATCCACATTGAAATTTTGGAAATGTGTGATATTGCGAAATGTATGGAAGCCGTCACGGATGCTGAAATCGCGGCGATGTTGGAGAAAATCAACGGATTTTTTGAAATTTCTGGTGATTCTCCTTCCGACCCGATCGCGCGGAAACCAGAGGAACGGCAGCTTGTCTGGGCTGCAAAGGTGGCTTGCGCCGAGCGGAAACTCGTTGAGCAATACGGCTTGGATGCGCTTTCGTATTATTATCATGGGCAGGATGGCGGCTATTATGAGGAAATACAGAGTGGTTTCATTGTGGGAAATTCTTTACTGACTGCGGAAGGGATTCCTTGCGCAGGAGAAGGCGATATTAAAACGAATCTTGCTATGAAAATTTCAGATATTATTGGCTGCGGCGGCAGCTTTAGTGAGATCGTTGCTGCAGATTTTAACAGAAATACGATGATAATCGGCCATGACGGACCTTTTCATATTGCAATTGCAAGACAAAAACCGATTCTGCGCGGGATGGGCGTTTACCATGGGAAAAAGGGCAGCGGCGTCTCCGTGGAAGCAAAAGTCCGTTCAGGAGCGGTTACAACGCTTGGTGTGACACAGTCGCGGGAAGGACTGAAATTTATTGTCAGTGAAGGCGAGGCGAAAGATTATCCTGTGTTGATGAATGGCAATACAATGACACATATTGAATTTGCGGAAGCGCCGGCGGCATACATGGATAAATGGTTTGCGGAAGCGCCAACGCACCATTGCGCGGTTTCCACAGGACATCATGCGGAAGTCTTCCGAAAGGCAGCGAAGCTCATGGGAATTTCCTGCGCGTTTGTATAATGTCGGGCCGCATGAAATCGTTTTGTTCCGGTCTGCAATCTATTACTACAGGCGCTTTGCGGATAGGAACGGATTAGGTGCGGATCGATTGAAAGAGTACATTCTTGCATTGACACAGGAAAGAATTTTGTTATACTTTAAATAGATTATTTCCGTGGTGAGTTATATGGGCTACAGCGTTCTCTGTCATTCCGCGCTTATATACATCGCGGCGAGGAGCTACTTTCTAAAACTCATTTAGGCAGTGCATAGGATCAGTAGAGTCAACTGGTTCTATGCACTTTTTGTTTCCCTTGATTCCGTCATTCGGTGAGAAGGAGGAATAATCAATGCACAAATATAAATTTATTTCGATCTGCTTGATGATTTGTCTGGTATTTATGGGCTTTACTTATCGCGAAGCGGAGGAAAATGCGGAGCTGACGCGAACGCAGAATTTTCTGCAAAAGACAGACGCAGTTCCCGATAAATTATTTTTTGAAGAGGATATCCCGGAGATTGTGGGGTTTGAGACGGCAACAGCCGAACAGTATACAAAAAGACTGCGGGAAGACGAGCAAAGCCTGAATGAGGTTATTTTTAGAAATACAAAGGGCGTGAATACGCAGTATTTATATGCATTCCCGGTAAAGTACGAAGCGGATGGAGTAATAAAGGATAAAACGCTGAAGATTGCATCAACCCGGGAGGCCGGCAAAACCATATATCGATCTGAAGACAACGATGTGGTCACGACTTTCAGCGAGGATCTTTCTGATGGCATTCGCCTGCAGTATAAAGATACCGTTCTGGTGCTAAAACCAGAAACACAGCTTCCTTTTTCCGAGGCCGCATCCGATCAAAAATCTGTTTCCTATAGCCGGGACTCTGCGCTTACCAGAAATGTCTCTTTGACATACATGGGTTTCTCGGAAGAAATCGTGATGCAGCGTGCAGATGTGCAGGATGAATTTGCTGCTCGTCTTTATACCAATGGGTTAGAATTATATCAGAATGACTTCGGACAGCTGCTGCTGCGTAATGCGGAAAACGAGACGGTTGCCTACGTCAGCGATGCAGTGGCATTTACTGCAGACGATCGAAATAATCGCTTGCTTTCCTACACTTTTGATACGGTCGTGCCACAGGAGGAATATATCTTGCGCCTGGCGCTTCCGGAAGAATATCTGGCTGACGCAAATACCGTATATCCCTTGAGTTTGAGCAGTAGTATTGAGATCAATACAAGCGGAGCAATTGAAGATGTCACGATCAACAGTAACGCGGGCTCTTCCGGAACATCCGGTTCTCTGTATATTGGAAAACGAAGCTCCTTTGGAATTTCCAGGACTTTGATGAAATTCCCCGGCTTGAATCTTTCCGGAATCAGCGCGGGCCAGATTTCCAGTGCGTCGCTTGAAATCAGAGACTTGCTTTGTGAAAGCCAGGCTATGACAGTAAGGTGCCATGCTTTTACTGGAAATACATGGAGCGAGAATTCCGCAAGTTGGTCCAGCGTCAGTCCGAACAGCTATGCCTCCATATATTCATCTCGTTCTGTTTCATATGGAAACGGAAACGCACCGGGTGACTCACAACGATATGCCTTTGACATTACATCTGTCGTGCGCAACTGGGCAAGCGGCTCATATGATAAAAACAAGGGCGTCATATTCAAAGCGGAAGACGCTGTTGAATCAGGTAGTACGTATAGAAACAAAACGTTTGCCTCTTTCAATAATAGCTCTTACAAGCCTTGTTTGAAGTTGGAATATAGCAGCATTACTCCTACCGTAACATTTAATGTAAGGGAAGTCACAGTATTAATGGGAAACTCAAAGCAGCTTGAATACACGAGAACACCTCCGAATGTAGGCGCCATTAGTTGGGTAAGCTCAAATTATTCTGCACTCTCGATTTCTGCTACCGGCCTGGTTACTCCCTATTTCCCCGGCAGATATAGCGTAAGTATATTGCTTTACTACAATGGTATCTACGTCTCAAGCGACATCTGCTATATCACTGTTCTTCCACAGCAATCGGTCTCTTCCGGCGTATATAAAATTCAAAATAAATATAGCGGGAAATATCTGACTTCAAAGCCAAATGCTTCTGTCGGACTGGAAAGTTCTCTGCCAGTCGGACTGGACGGGAGTCAGCTTTGGTTCGTGGAAAATTACGGTTCTTTTTGTGTGTTCTATTCCCTAGGTCTACGCGATTCAAGTTCTCTCGGAGCACAGGAAATGGTACTTATATCAAATACGTCTGGAGCACTGCTTCTTTATAACGAAACATCGAATATCAAAAAATGGATTATATCACAAGATTCTCCGGGGGTATATTATATTGCACAATATGAACTCGTAAATAAAGGTCTGCGTTCGAATGACGCTTCCGACACTCCTGTTCTGGATATGATTCTGCACAGAAACGAAAGTGAAAAATGGAATCTGATTCCCATCATCACTGACACGTTCAATAATTACTACGACGGAAGCATCGGACAGGATAGCAGACTTTATGCCAAAATTGAAATTGCCTCCTCCGCTTATAAAAATGGATACTTTACATTGAATGATTTTAATGCAGCTTGTTCACAGTGGCGCGGTTTGACACCACGCGTAGTAATTTACGGCCCGACAGAAAGCGTGCCTTCCGACATAACGCCCTATGTCATTACAATAAAAGGCAGTGAGGAGAAGGATGATTTTGAGGAAGGTGTCGTTGCATTTTTTAATCCGCGTTTAGGAGATAAAAATTCTCGAATATGGATGAACTTTGACAATGGAGAAATTTATCTAGACGTGCGAAGCGGCGGATCTTTCAGTGATTCTGACGCTAATGGACGGCAAAATGTCATTACACACGAATTGGGACATGCGTTCAAATTGGCGCATCCACACGAATGTAATCATCTAGCAAATGTAGCAAACGCAAGAGGTGGATATCTTGCTCGGGGAAATGTAGCGTCCGTTATGAATCAAGGAAACATTTATGAGCACGATTCAAATGCATGTCTTTCTCCTACGACGTACGATCTTATTAATTTCAGAAACAAATGGAGGTATTAAAAATGAAAAATTTTCTGTTATCAATCTGTATATTTTTTGTGGTTAGCTGTGGGTGTACGCCAGCAAAGCTTACTTTCGAGGAGAAAATGAAGCTGCCCGGTTGCACTGATTCTCTAGCGGAGCGATGGTATGATCCTAGCATCAAAACATTCGAAGATTACGAACAAAAGTATATCAATAAACAGAACCCAAAAGATATAGCCATCGTGAAAGTTAGATGCAGCAAGGTAACTCATTGTTTCGTAGTTTCCGTTGAAGAAGATCCTACACTCTGGGAGCGTACGATCAACACGGTAACGCTCACTGATATATTCAAAATCTATGGCGGCGATTTCTATCAGGTAAATCAGCAGATTGAGCTGCGTCAAAATTACGGTTATGTGCCGGACTATTGGGGGAAAGATTCAAACTCCTTCTTTAAAAAGGAATATGGACTGACAAAAGAAGAAATTCTCGCAAGGCCGGGAAGCAAATATCCTGTCGATTTAACAAAAGATTACGGATATAGCTTAATATCACGTTTTGAAGGGATTGTTCCGCTGGATGAAGGAGAAGAGTATTTGATGGTTTTGAACTGTCAGCGCCTCTCAAATGACGGCGGCATGAAATATTATATATTAAAAGCGGTCCCATATAACACTGCTAAATACAAAGATGTGTTTGACAACAAATATGGATTCCGCTTTGCTGATTATGACATCAATGTGATGAACGCATTGCGTCAAGAGTTTATGGAATAACTGCATCTTCGTTGTTTCGTTAATGGACAGACGCAAAAGGGGTCTGTAAAAAAATCTCCTTTTTTCAAAAATCTTCCCGGCAAAGTCATGGTAAATCGTGATTTTACCGGGATTGATTCTGTAATTTTTTTTCTTTTGTTCGACTTTTTTACAGCCCCTTTCCATAGCATGCATCTCAAGCGGATTTGACGATTATTCAGTATTTTACAGAGCGTATAAGGCAAAATGAGCAGCGACAAGGTTGCGCGCACAAAATAACGGCGCAAAAAACGGAGGGCTCACTCGGTCTCCTCCGTTTTTGCTCTCAATTATTTACTGTCCGTAACAATTCTTACGCAGCTATTTTCTTTTTTTTGAGCGCGTACATGCATGTAGCGGCTGCCAGAGCAGCGACAAATACAGCTATGTAGGCCGCGTCTCCCGAGCCCGGGTTCTGCTCAGCACCAGGGACATAGCTCAGTGTTCCGTAGTAATCAGTTCCCGTGCCCACAACATCGATGTTCATGGCTGCGGACGCCTCAGTGGAAATTTTACCGTCTATATACTGATGCGCGTGTTCTGATGCACCGACAACGCCATAGATGCCCACATCGTTTGTACCCTCGGTTATGTTTTCTATCAAAAGCAGATATTCGCCCGCTTCCATCTCTTCATCAAATGTGAAATACTTTACAGCATTATCTTCTATGTCAATGAAATCGACGGATGCGATCGCTGTGCCTTTTATTGAATCCGCATATGAAGTCTGCCATCTGTACAGTGTCCATCTTAAGCTGCCGACATTGTCTCCCCAGCTAGGACATGTAATATGTATCTTATCAAAGGGCATGCCTGTCGCAAACTGTATTCCGTAGCTGTCTGTGATTGCAAGCGGTGTGGATTCGGCTTTAGTATCGTAAAAAGGAACCGACTGAATTTCTTTCTCAACTATTACAAATCCGCCGTCATCATAATTCTCAAAGAGGATTCCTCCGAAGAAATCCACCAAAATCTCTTCGCCGGCCACATAGCATTCCAGATTGGCTGACGGATCTTTTGCTTTAAGCTGGATCAGAGCAGACCCACTCTTCGGCGAAACAACCTCAAATACGGCGACATATTCACCCGCCGGCTGCGCAGTTTCGAAATTGTAATTGCCTTCAGCTCTTGAACCAGCATTTGTCGCATCTGTCACTTCAAATGTCACAGATGCCTGAGGAGCAGCCTTTACCGATGTAGCGTAATCTGCATTCCATTTATATAAGGAAACCTTCAATTCATGCGTACCTTCTACATAGAAGCTCATCATTCCGCCTTTGAAAGATGCTTTTGTCTTAAATCTGACTGCAAAATTGTCAAAGAATCCTTGATCGTTATTCTTATTGAAATAATCCCAGTAAATGTCGCCGTTTGATTCTGACGATGCTTTCTCCTCTGTAAATGTAATTCTCTCATTTACAAGGGGTTTGAATCCTCCTGCGGAGCTGTCTTCAAATATGATGCCTCCAAAGAAATCCACGTCGCCTATAACTGCACCTCCCTTGTAGCATTCAAGATTGTTGTTCATATCTTGTGATTTCAAAGGCATGAAAGCACTTTCACCCGTAACTTCAAACACTGCCACATATTCTCCTGCTGACTGTGCCGTCTGGAATTCATACGTTGCCTCCATGCGTCCGCCGGCCGGAGCTTCCAGTTTACCGGTTGAAGTGGAAGCCTTGGGCGCACCTGCCACTGAAGTCGCGTAATCCTTTTTCCACTGATAAAGTTTAACATTTACCTCATTTGTATTACCCTCAACATACAGCGCCATCATGCCGCCGGTGAAAGAAGATGCCGCTTTAAATCTTACTGCAAAGCTCGGAAACACCTTAGATGCATTCCATTCATCAAAATACGGCCAGTATGCATCAGGTCCCACAGCTGCCTTAGCCGGAGTGAATGTCTTGAGTCCGCTCTCGGCGAAAACACTTATTCCGAAACTAGATAGGATAAGTGCAAACACAAGTACAGCTGCGACACCAGACATGCATTTTCGATTTCTGTTCATATTATTACCTCCATTTTATAATATTAAAAAATTTGTTTATATATTTACAAAAATATATAACGTTAGTGTAATGTTACTCCTGGGCAACATGCATTTCTAGTCACAAAACACGCAGGTTCTTTCAATTTCACTGAAAAATTCAGTCTGTGAAATATTTGCGTATAAAATATGTAGGCGTACAGCTCCACGCGTGGCAAAAGCTGTTTATTCTTTTGTCCCCGTAGGGAGAAGCCTCCGGATTTCCCGGCACATACACCTCCCAGAAGCAGTCTGCCTTAAGCTTTACCATTTCACCCCAGTAATTTTTTATTTTTTGCTCCGCTTCTTTCAGCCTGCCGCATGATATAAGCGCTTCAATATAATAATGCATAGCGTATGGCGTAACGGTTTTTACCGGTTCGGGATAAGCTGCCAGCGCGTCCAAAACACGGCCGTTCGCCTCATTGCTCATGACCCCCGCCAAAATCATCCACATCTGTGATGCCACTGAAATCTGCCGTGATTCACTACCGCAAAAAAGATTTAAAGAGCTGTCATACATACTCATTGCCCCGTCAGAAAGCTTTTTTATCCAGTGCCTCAGTTTCTGCGACTCTTCTTTGCGATGCAGAATTTCCGCAATATACAGGCATTTTTTAAGCATTGCCACAGCGATTCCCTGGGCGGCGGCCGTTTTATCAAGTGGTTCGCACCAGTCGACAAAATACAGATGCGCAGGCACAATGCCCTCATCGTTTGCAGCGTCAGCCGCTATCTCAGCTTGCCGGAACGCCGTGGGGAAAAGTATTTCAAGATTGATCCTGTCATTTGTCGCGTCGTAATAATCTGCCAGCGTTCCAATGAAAAAAAGCGCGTAGTCATGCAGTATCCACGACTGATTCTTAAGAACAGGCTCATGGTATACGGCAGAACTCACACATCCGTTTTCATGCGTAAGCCCCGCGAACAGGTACAGACAGCGAAGTACAAGATTATAATTTTTAAATGTCACATAGTTTGCTTTCGCCTGTAGATAAAGATCCCCCAGCCATAACCGCCTGTCGCGCTTCGGGCCGTCTTCAAAAACCTCCTGCATACATTCGCGCAGCGTGTATGCCGCCACGCGGTCTATATCCGCAAGCTGCGCATCCATGTGCTCAGGCAGCGACACCACACGACTTTCGTCCGCTGATGTAACAGCTGTACAGAATGCGTATTTGTATTTCACTTTGTAATGCGTGCTGCCCGGCAGCGACACGCGCACATATCTGAAAGCATATCTTCTCGGCAATCGTATGATATCCTCCGGTATGTCTATGTAGACAGTTTCATTTTGTATCCATGTACTGCTCAGTCCCCCTCGGTAGCCGCTCATATCATCTTTAATGCTCAGCTCGCAAACGTCCTCCACAAATCTGATTTTGAGTTCAAGAGGCGAATCCGCCGGGCACATCGGTTCAAAGCAGATCGTGAAATATCCGACTAAATGCCTGCCGAAATCCAACACAAATGAATCCCCGCATCCCATTACTCTGTTAACGGGTTCAGTTTCACGCATAGGCGGAACATCACTTTTATGAATAACAGGCATAAGATCCCGTGCTTTTTGTAAAAAATCCATTTTATAAAGACCTCCTATTTTCTTTCCTGTATTCAAGCGGAGTCATACCATATGCGTCGCGGAAAAGTCTGTAAAAATATTCATCAGACTGATACCCTACATTAAGCGCGATGTCGTTTATCTGCAATTCTGTGTTTTTAAGCAGCATACAAGCTTTTTGCAGTCTTATTTCACGCACGAAGTCAACGAAACTTTTTTGAACTGTTTTACGCAGTATTCTCCTTATACTCGATTCAGAAAGGTGAAATTTTTCCACCAGATCAGTCATTGATATATTTGAATAATGCTGCTGAATATAACGTATGATTGCCTCCTGTTGCCGTACTTCATCTGGGCTTGTTTTTAAATATATTTTATCCGGCTCATGCCTGAACATAATACAAAAAATGGCACGCATTAAATTTTCCATAATACGCGGAGAATAATTTTTCTGGATTATTGATTCCGTAAATAAAATATATAAAAGTGTCTCAAGCTCCGTGTCGCCATCTGTGGAAAAACATATCACATTATCCAATCTGCCAAAATAATAATTTTGGTAGAAAAAATCCGACAACTCTGTCTCTTTTTGGAACACATCAAAAAATGTCTCCTGAAATGTGCTTTTTCTGACTAATATATTGAGCACGATAGACGTATCGTCAAAAACACCCAGCGAATGATACATGCTGGGCGCTATAATGCAAATGTCGCCTTCTTTCATGTGTATCAGATGACCCGCAACCGTATTCTCGCACTTTCCGGACAATACATATATGATTTCAAAGAAGGCATGCGTGTGATAGAACAGAGGATTATACCGGCTGTGTTTTCTGACGGACACATTATTATTTTGAGATCCCAACATAAGCTCTGATAAGCATGTCCCATCATTCAAATCGATCTCAGGGATCCAAACGTCCAATGCCGGCTCTTTTTTGAGTCTGGCAGCAATTTCATAGATTGCCTCGCTGCCCGCGGCATGGTAATAATCACGATAAAACAACTCATCTTCATCAAATTGGGAATAATGTTCAATAAGATCATCTCGTGTCATGAATAGCTGCCTCTTTTTCTATATTTTACTTTTTATTACAAAAATTATACCCCTTTATTTTTTGATTTTTTATATACCGTGATTCCAACCGCCGCACCTATGCCCGTCGCGAGAACGGCACCTGCCGCAATCCAAGGCATTTTACTGCTCTTTTCGGCCGCAACCGGCGGTTTGCCCGCTGCAAATTGATATTTGTATCTACCTCCCGGAGCCGCGTCTCCGTGAACATAGAAATCCATTACGTCGCCGTCTGTCTGCATATTATCTGACCACTTGAAATTTAGTATGAAATCTTCGCTTTCTATGCCGAGCATTGACCTCGGTATTTGTATCTGAATGCGGTTTCCGGAAGCACGGTATTTCACCTGCCCTACCGAATCCCAGTTCCAGCCTCCGGAAGAAGCCTCCAGCAGCGTCACGCTGTCGCTTTCGGGCGTCAGGCGGTTTACTATATACTGGAAGCTTTCCCAATTTGCTTTATCTGTTAAGTCAGTGCCGCTCGCGTATGCCACATCTATAAAAAGCCTCATCCATGCAGGATCCGTGTACGGGGTAAGATCCTCGGCGGTTTCCGCCATGAATGTTATATATTCTTCGTCATATGCTACTTTTGAAAGCACAATGTCATTACGGCCTGTTTCATCTTTGTAAACCATATATTCGCCTGTTTCGGCATTTTTATAGCCGCGTGCGTTCCTGTCAAACGTATCTCCGGCGTATGAATCATAGGTATACGGCACGTTTGCCCATTGATCCTCCGCGGAGTCCAAATCAATTGAAATCATGTTGTTCTGAAGAGGGACCGCGCCGGCGCCCTTGAATTTTCTGATATACGATACCATCTGGTAATAGTAATAATCTTTCATTTCACCGGCGGAGGGTTCAATGTCCCTGCTTCTATTATCTGTGAATTGATCTATAAACGCATTTGGCACATCCCAAAAGTTCTCTCTACTGGCGGTCCATTCATTCCAGCCTGTAATAAAAATAAACTCAGGATCCACTTCAAGCGCACGCTCCCACTGAGCAGTAAAATACGCGCCGTAAAGTTTTGCGTTTTCGCGTGTGTCATAACGATCCTCAACAGGCATGTAATCCCTTGAAAAAACAGTGTTCGTCTGATCGCTGAACGCGGTTATATGCGTTTCCTTAGACCAGTTGTGTGAAACGGATACGGCCATTTGCTCCGGCGTTCCGTCCGGATTGCGGTTCACTATCTGAGGATACGCGGATATCCAGTTCCAAAGCTGATAGCCATGCTGCGTGAATAGATCGGTGTTTGCGACAACAACCGGTGTACCGTCACGTTCTTGACGCAGAATACTATCTTGAGACTGCGCATGATTTACAACTCTGTACTGGAAGAAGTCGATGATTTCCTTCTCCACGGGGTTGTAGCTGCTCAGTTCTCCGGGATACGCCAGGATAAGAGGCTTTCCTTTCCAATAAAACCACAAATCCTCATAAAGCCCCTGTGAATATATTTCTCTGTATAGCTCTTTGAGCTGTGAGGCTGCGGCCTCAAAATCAAACATGGGAAGCATAAATGCGATTTGCGGTGTTTTAACGCCGTCCGCACGGGCCTTTGCCCAACATTTCATAAGTGCGAGCGCATCATCCAGAAATGTCTGCGTTCCGTTTGTGTTGTCAAAAAACACAACGTCAATCTGCGCATCCGCAAGAAGCTCCGCCTGCCGGCGCAGCACCCATTCATCTGATGTTCTGTAATATCCCCACAGCGGTTCATTCCAAAAATAACTGGCGGCGTTTCCCCATCTGGGATCGTTAGAATTTATTTCTATATCGTTATACTTTGCGAGTATATCGGAAATATTCATAATTCCATTGTTTACATGCAGTGAAGTACTGTGCCATGTGTGAAAAAACAGCCCAACATACTTGTTTTCACGCTTTGTATCTTTATATGAAACATCTACTTTGCGATTCAGACCGTCCGTCACTGTCCATGTGTCTGAAGATGTAACATATACGTTCTGATTTTCTGAAATAGGATCAAGGTTCCCTGCCTGTTCCAAATTAAGGCGTGCGCGTATGCTGCCGCCTCTTTGCGACATGTTGAAATATGTTCTTATATTTTCTGCCGTCTGTGAAATAAATTCAAGTTTTACACCGTTTTTGGAATTGTCAAGAACCAGCACATACTCGCCGGCGGGCAGAGCCGCTCCCGAAGAATCCGTACATGTGAGCTCCACCCAGCTTTCCTTTGAGAATCCGCTCAATTCCTCTGTTATCACAGGAGCCGCCTTGACAGAGCCGGCGAAATTGCCATTCCACTTATAAATGGACGCTGTCATTTGAGGCACTCCGTTTACAGCGGTTGAAGCGATATAAACTTCTACTGATTTCAAGCCTGCCGAAACTTTAAACTGAACAGCATATTGATTTCCCGAAAGGCTCACTGTACTTACGCCGCCGGAGGATTCATTGTATAACACAATCTGTTCCGAGGCGGCACACACAACCCTGCCTCTTGTACCGGACAATGCCAACACCGGTAATATAGACATTGCAAATATTCTGCGTGATATTTCACATAAATACTTTTTTAATCTTTTCATATGCTGTTCCTCGTTAAATTAAAATATATATATTTACTCTATACCGGAATCGGATATCGGTCCGTACATATTAGTGGGAGTTTTGGTGTAGAAGACAGTTGTAATAATGGAAACACCTTCCCATATTTCATCGTTCTTGTATGCTCTTGTATATTCAAATTCCTTCGGCATATAATAAACGCCTGCATCGTGCGATGGTTTGAGTGACTGATATTGTGCCATCAGAACATATTCACCGGCCGGTAATTCCTCTTCAAAATCGACCCGTGCGCACGCGCCGTCATGCCAGCCTTCAGTGGATGTTTCAATAACAGGATTTGAGTCGACCGTGTCGTAATAATTTGATTTCCATTCATAAATATAATAATTAACTGAAAAGCCATCGGTCTTTGTCCATGTGGGTGAATGGAAACCTAAACCGGAGAAAGGCGCCGTGGCGTTAAACTGCAACGCGATAGAAATTCCGGTTCCGCACTGCGGCGTAAGTATTGCTAAATCTATTTCAGGATTAAACTGCACCGCTGCAGGGTCTTCTGATACAATACCTCCTGAATAATCAGTCTTTGCAGTAGGCTCGGGTGTAACGGTGGGTTCCGCCGTGGGTGTGGACTCAGGTTTGGCAGAGGACTCCGCCGTGGCTGTCGCAGATGGCGACGCGCTCGTTTTGGGTGAAACGGTAGGCGTTGTCTCGTTGTCTGATTTACAGCCTGACATCGTGAAACATGCCATCATAACAATCACTAAACATATTATCGAAAACTTTTTCATTATAATCTTTCCTTTCTCTGCCTGCAAAATAAGAAAGAAACTCAGGCAGACTTAAAATGATTTTAACAATATTTTATCAGTGCGCATAAAAAATAAAAATAAATGTTTCGCTCAAAAAGTATATACATTTACTGTAGTTTTCAGTCAGGCACGCGGCCGTGAAATTATGAAATATCACATTTTTTAGCTGCAATCAATCATTGAAAAACAATTTTGACTACGGATCATTAACATTGGTATGCAGCAGACTATTACATAGAGAGAATCACCGGTTTATTTCCCATATTATTTTCAGTCTCGGCTTTTGCTTCCTTGATATCTTTTATATAAGCATTACACGTCATATATTTAATTTTCTGTTCTGCTTTTATAAATATAATAAAGAATATATAATAAAAGAATGTTAAATTTTATTGTTTAGATTTATAGTGCATACAGAGATTCGGCCGATATGCTGCGAAGCTGTTTTTTCCCCGTCGGCTTCGGTTCGAATCCTAAAATCAGCGTTTTGAGGTGCTCTGAGACGCAAAAAAAGCCCGGTAGTACCGGGCTTTTTCGCAAGATATCTTTTTCGTTACTCTAACATGGGGTGGCTGATGGGACTCGAACCCACGACCCCTAGGGCCACAACCTAGTACTCTAACCAACTGAGCTACAGCCACCAAGAAATGCAAGTCACCCATGAAACCATGATCTTCCATAAGCAACAAGCGTAGTCGATTATACGCCCTTCTATAGGAACTTGTCAACCATTTTTTATAAAAACATCATTCTATTGAAAAAAAAGAGCTGCATTGCTATACTGGAGAAAAATATTTTACCAGAAGGATTTTCCATGAACGAATTTACTGTAATTTATTCAAATCGCCGCACAATCTGCGCAGAAGTTGCGTCTGACGGTAAAGTGACGATACGCGCTCCGCGCTTTATGCCGAAACGCGATGTGCTGCAATTCGTCGAATCACACAAGGATTGGATTCTTCGCGCACAACAAAAGCAGGCGGAGCGTGCTAAACGCGGATCCCGCAAAACACTGACAGAGGAAGAAATCGCTGTGTTGAGAGAAAAGGCGCGCACGTATATTCCCGCAAGGGTAAAATATTATTCAGAACGTATGGGGCTTTTCCCTTCCGCCGTGAAAATATCGTCCGCAGCTGCACGATTCGGCAGCTGCAGCGCCAAGAACAGTTTAAATTTTTCATACCGTCTGATGCAATACCCTGCGGAGGCAATTGATTATGTGGTGGTACATGAACTTGCACATATAAAGCATCATAATCATGGAAAAGAATTTTACGCACTTATTGGACAATATCTTCCGGATTATAAAAAACGGATTGAGATTCTGAAACAATAAAAAATTCAGCTCGATCGGATATATCGCAGAACAAAACACCTCCGGAGATTCGATCTGCCGGAGGTGTTCAATACTTTTCGTTTGCTTATTCTATATCGAGTTTGTTGAGGATATCCCTGCCAGCTTCCGTATCTGGGCCTTCCACCGCGTCATCGGAGGTTTCCGGTAAAGTTTCTAAATCCGCTCCTTCTTCATCCCCGTCTGATATTTCCGGTTTTTCCGCAGCTTCGCTGTCTTCCGGATCCTCATCTTCTCGGTCCGTTTTGGCACAGCTCACGATCAGATTCGTTTCCGTTGTCCGCATGAGACGCACGCCACTCGTATTTCTTCCGATGATATTGATATCTTCCGCATGGATCCGGATAATAACGCCTTCCGTCGTAATCAGCATCACGTCATTGGCGTCGTTTACCATCATCATACCCGCGAGTTCTCCCGTTTTTTCGGAAATTTTATAAGTAAGCAAGCCCTTGCCGCCACGCGACTGAATTCTGTATTCAACGATATCCGTCCGTTTCCCGAACCCTTTCTCTGTTATGATCAGCAGAGAGTTCTCAGGATCACAGATATCCATGCCTATGACGGAATCGCCTTCCCGCAGTGTAATTCCTCTTACACCGATGGAAGCTCTGCCCGTAGAACGCACATCTGCTTCCGAGAATCGGATGGACATTCCCTTCCGTGTTACAAGCATAATATCCTTCTCTTCATCTGCAAGACGCGCATTAATCAGTTCATCGCCTTCCCGCAGTTCCAGAGCGATCAGACCGCCTTTTCTGATATTACAATACTCTTTCAACTCCGTCTTTTTGATGATCCCTTCTTTCGTAGCCATCAAGAGGTATTTTCCGTCTTCAAAGCCGCTGATCGGAATCATTGTTGCGATCTTTTCATCCGGATTCAACTGCAGCAAGTTTACGATGGCAATTCCTTTCGCAGTTCTGCCGGCATCCGGAATTTCATAACCTTTTAGAGAGTAAACGCGTCCGAAGTTCGTAATAAACAAGAGCATATTGTGGGAAGATGTTATCAAAAGATGTTCTACGAAGTCCTCTTCTCGCGTACTGAGACCCATAATACCTTTTCCGCCCCGGCGCTGCGCTTTATAGGTGTCCGCCGGAGTACGTTTAACATAACCGAAATGCGTAAGTGTAACGGCGATTTCCTGTTCATGAATCAGATCGTCGATATCAATTTCGCCTTCGTAGGGAACGATCCTTGTTCTTCGTTCATCCGCATAAGATTTTTTAATTGCAAGTAGCTCATCCTTTATTACGCCCATTAAAAGGCCCTCGTCGCCAAGAATGCTTCGATAGTATGCAATTTCTTTTTGTTTTTCTTGGTACTCTTCCAGAACTTTCTCACGCTCAATTCCGGTGAGACGTCCCAGCCGCATATCGATGATATACTGCGCCTGGCGTTCTGTGAAGCCAAAACGGTTCATCATCCCTTCTTTTGCAATCGCTTCCGTCTTAGAAGAACGGATGATATTGATGATTTCATCGATATTGTCCAATGCAAGAAGCGTGCCTTCCAAAATATGTGCCCGGTCAAGCGCTTTATCAAGATCGAACTGTGTCCTTCTGGTGACTACGTTCTTCTGGTGATCTACATAATAAATAAGCGCTTCCTTCAGATTGATCAGCTGTGGCTGTGACTTGCCGTCTGCCGTCGGAATCAGCGCCAGCATGTTGACATTGAACGCCTCCTGCATGGAAGTAAATTTATATAGCTGGTTCAGCACCACATTGGGGTTGGCATCCCTTTTCAATTCAATGACAATCCGAATTCCCGCCTTCGAATATTCATCCCGCAAGCCGCTGATGGCGTCGAGGCGTTTATCTTTCACAAGCTCTGCAATCTTCTCTACAAGTCTTGCGTTGTTTACCTGGTATGGGATTTCTGTCACTACGATCCGATGCCGGTTATTTCCCATTTCTTCTATTTTGGCTTCAGAACGAACGATAATCTTCCCGCGCCCCGTCTTATATGCCTCCCGGATACCCTGTTTTCCGAGAATATTTGCGCCAGTCGGAAAGTCCGGCCCTTTTATGTACTGCATAAGCTCGTCTACCGTAATATCCGGATTCTCCATTACCTGGATCACACCGTCGATTACCTCTCCCAAATTATGAGGAGGGATATTCGTCGCCATGCCGACTGCGATACCAGAGGAACCGTTTACAAGCATGTTCGGGAAACGCGATGGTAAAACAGTTGGCTCTACTTCGTGTTCATCATAGTTCGGACGGAAGTCCACAGTGTTTTTATTAATGTCCGCTACCATTTCCATTGATATTTTGGACATTTTTGCTTCCGTATACCTTTGTGCGGCCGGTGGATCGCCGTCCCGGGAGCCGAAGTTTCCGTTTCCGTCCACAAGTGTATACCGCATGGAGAAATCCTGTGCAAGTCTTACTAAACTATCATAAATTGCCGCGTCGCCGTGCGGATGGTATTTACCCATTACATTACCGACTGTCGTCGCTGATTTTCTGTAAGATTTATCCGGCGTATACCCTTGCTCAAACATGGAATATATAATTCGCCGGTGGACCGGCTTGAGCCCGTCCCTGACGTCAGGAAGCGCTCTGTCCACGATAACGCTCATCGAATAATCTATAAAAGATTTCTTCATTTCATGAACGATATCGATCGGCAATACTTTGGCCAGCTCGTCTGTCGTTTCTTTATTGTTCTCGTCACTCATTATAAATATAACTCCTTTTTGGAACTCGGCAATATGCTTCTATAACTTTTATATTTTAACACTTTTGCGTAGAAAAGTCCACTGTTTTCCCCTTCAATAGTGCTGTCGTACCGCTTATTTCGGATCTGTTGTCCCCAGTCATTTTATCGATTATCTGTGATCCGATTATTTTTGCCGTTTTAGCCTCTGGAATATAGCCGTTATCAGAAAAACAATTATTTTCTTCAGCAAACTGATCTATATAAACCCTTAAATTCCTTTCTTTATACGTCTGCATTTTAAATGCGGTAATTAATTCACTTTAATTACAAGAGAAAAGGCAAACCTTCCCTTATTTAAACCAATATATTTTCTTATATATTCTGCAGCTTTTTTGCATAAAACTTCATGGTCGCTTGCTGAATTGTTCGGTTCAAAGTACCATGAATCACCTAGCGACTCAGCACTTAGACCATTCATTTTATATACATCACCACCGAGAATTATATTTTTATTTGTTTGACACCAATGAATCGCATCAAAAATATGTTCCTGATCAAAAGCAACTTCTTTGATTCCCAACGTTTTTAAAGATATAGAACATTCTAATAGATTTTTGGGAAATATGTTTTGGGGCATATTTTTCTCCTTCCTGAATTTTTTTAAGCAAGCGAGGATTGCATGTTCCATCAGAATTGATGAAACGTCCAATTTCGGGAACATAGGATCTGGTGTCTGTTGCATATCGTCCCGTCTCGACATCGTAGTAGTATCCATTCCGGTACAACTCTGTCACACCTCCTTGCACGTTCTTCCCGCCTCTTTTATTTAATTATGATTTGTATTTTCGTACAAATACTTTTTCTCGTCACGGATTGCAAGGAATGCCCAGGTGACAAAAGTAAGATAGAAAGATGCAAAGGCTAATATCTGTTGAATCGTATCAGACACTCCCACAAATCTTAAAATAATTCTCGGGATATGAAGCAGCACCAATACCAGAAAAATTTTTATAAGGTTTTTAAAAAAGTGGACATGCGATAATCCATTTCTACTATAAAATCGAATCCACAAAATGATTACTATGATATTCACAAGTGGAAAAAAACTGATTATTTTTTTTGATTGAATTGTCATTTATAGCCTCCTAAAAATCCCATTCTATATCAATCCCTGCGCCAAATAACCAAGCACATTTAAGGGATACTTCATTCATTCCGAAGGAAGAGCCTATTCCGGCTGCTCCTACTTCGCCTGAAACCTCAATTTTTATTTTCCAAAATGACACGCTAATACTCGGACTCCACGCACTAGCAAATGCTCTTACCGAATTTGTCTATTTTTTGCGCCTTTCCTTTTATCTTTACTTGAACCTTTATTTTCTCCTGGATGCAAGAATACTTGATCCAAAAGTATCATTTTCATTTACTATTGCTTCAAAACTTTAACCATCTATATTTATCATAATTTTATGGAAACTATCTCCATTGATATCTGTTCACTGGAGTATGCAAACAAGTGTTGTCTAGTAGTATATCGTACTCACTTATCTCCAAAAACTATTATAACGCTCCAACATTATATTGTGCAAGTTTCTGTTAAGTCCTTTTGAAAGATGATGATTCTCTAAAAGTTTTGACAAGTGATCGAGCCATTCATTATTTTCTTCTTCGTTTCTTAATGCAGTATATACTACTTTTGAATATGTTTCCAACAGTGAGTCCCCATTAAAGCGAATCAACCGATTTATTATTATAAAAGTACCAGGCCAATTTAAATCTTGCAACCATTCTAACAATTCAACGAAATATGGTGACAACTCCTCATCCGTTCTCTCGGACAAAATTTTTGCACAATTATCCCAAACTCTCTTCCCGTATGGGAAGCCAGGTTGCAAAAAAGCATTGATGCATTTTACATCTCGAGCAAGTTTTATCCCTAGCAACTGATCTTCACTGTTGTTATTCCAATCCAGTAAATCCATTATATAATCAATATTTACCATTTAACTAGCACCATCCCATTTAATTATAACAGATTTTACAGCCTGAGTCCAAATTGAACTTGATCCAGCATTAACCCAATCTTTCCATTGTTCCTCCAAGAGGATATACACTAACCTGTGTAGGTCCATCTTTAGCCACATAAACCATGCCAGTTAAATTTCCCGGATTTGTTCCTCCATACCTATAAATAACTGTATCTTTTTATGTTTCTCGGCTTCTGCAATGACTATCGTTGCCGGTGGCACTGGTGCCGGTACCGGTGTTGCGACAGTTCGTTGTGGGGCAGGCCGTTCCTCAATCTTATCTTGCTCTCTTTCCTCTTCCTGAGTCCACTCCGGTTCCTCGGCATCTTGCTGTTCAGCTTCGGCATCTGTCTCCGCCTCGGCAAGCCCTGCCTCAGAATTATCTGTATTAGGGGTTACATTCCTTCGACCCCGGAAATATCACGGTCCGGGATTCAATTCGGTATCAACGGAATCAACATCATCCAAAATGCTTTTACGGGAACTGCCTATCTCAAGCATTTTGCCGACGATCTCACCTTCGTGTGGTTCATCGCACTTCGATACTCAGCAGTATTGATTTATCCTGCCTGATAATCATTTCGTATTCTGCCAAAGTTACTGACAGTCTTACCAAAGTCCAAAAGCATTTCGTTTGGTGTTATGCGAGAGAAGATTTTCGTATACACTGTTTTTGATAAAGCGTTCTACTGCACCCGTCCGACTCTGTTCTGAACAAAATTCCTCGGACCTGCATAATTGTCATCTGTATCATCTGATTTCATATTCTCTGCACGCTCACGCTCTCTGTCAGCGTTGCCATCAGATCAACTCCTTTTTTGAATTTGGAGTGAATCTGATATACGGCTTTTCAAAAAGCAAGTATATTTGTGGGAAGTTCAATAAATTTTATTACATTTGGGAACACTAAAATTATGTTGTTCTCTGTTCCACAAAGAATTTATGTCAAATTCGATGTAACTTTTTCGTGAAAAGGCCCTTCTCACTTGATTTTTTGTTTTGAAGCGATATATTATACGCAGAAGTTATAGCAAATCTGACATAAGTAAGAGGTATAAAAATGATTAAACGCGATTTTTATCTGAACAGAATCATTCACAATATGTGGAGCAGGGAAATCAAGGTTATTATCGGTATCCGTCGCTGCGGTAAATCGGTCCTCTACCGTAAGGTCGGGAATCAGATTGTAGAATTGAAATACAAAGCCCACATCCTCATTCCGATAGTCAGCTCGCTGATTTATGAACAACCCGCTCTTCCTTCTTCCGCCGACGGTAAGCTCGCCGTTGTCCAGTGAATCCAGATCGCCTAGCATATTGAGAAGCGTACTCTTACCCGATCCTGACGATCCGAGAATGAGACAGATTTTACCTTCTTCCAATTCCAAATCGGCGTGGTCGAGGGCATATACCTCCGTTTCGCCAGACCCATATTTCTTTACCGCATTTTTAAGATTGATGAATATATCTGTGTGCATATTATAACGCAACATTAATCTAAGTTGCCGATGAATCTGTAATAGATATTAACCTTTTGGACTCTTTTGCCGTCGATCTTTTCTGCTTCGTGGACTTCAATTTGTCAATCAGTTCGTTCAGCACCGTCTTATTAAGTTCCTTGATATCAAGATACTTTTCTATAACGGCAGTAAAACTTGTAACCTTCTGAAGGTTGCGTTCTTCCTTTTTGAGTTCCTCGTCGATCGTGGATAAGCGTTCTTCTACTTGAGAGCGTTCGTTTATAAACTCTACAGAGAGCCGCGCGTATTCTTCATCCGAAATCCTTGAAAGTGCATTATCTTCATAAAGCTTTTTAGTGATCTGACCAAGCTCCGCAAATCTCTTTTGCAGTTTGTTTTGCTCTTTTTTGAGAGAAGCAAGCTGCTTTTTATTTTGCGACGAAAGGTGTATCTGCAGTGCTTCCTCAAACTTTGCACGGTCTTTCTTCAGAAGTGCAGTATGTAATTGAATATCCGTCAAAACAATTTGGTACAGAGCTTTGTATGTGATATAGTGCCAAGTACAGTATTTCTTGCCTTTGTTCTTGGCGTAATTGTAGACAAAGCTACCCTCAAAATCCTTGTATGTTCCGATTTGTAGGATAACGCCCTGCCACAATCCGGACACTTCACAAGTCCCGCAAAGATCTGGCTGACACCGTCCTTGTTGGGGCGTTTTTTGACAGCCACCATCTTTTGAACGATATCCCAAGTTTCTCTGTCGATAATCGCTTCGTGGGTGTTTTCTACCTCGATCCATTCGTCTTCGGGAATTTGAATGATCTTTTTGTTTTTGAAGGATTTACTTGTTCTCCTATGGTTGACGAGCGTACCGATATAAGGCTTACTGCGCAAAATGGATGCAACCGTGTTACCCATCCAGTCATAAGGATAGCGGGTATCGTATCCCGTTTGATAAGTACCGTAGGTTTTCGCTACGTATGCCCTTGGTATTAATATTTTTTCTGCAGTGAAAATCTCGGCGATCTCGGCAGGTGTTTTTCCTTCTCCATAGCCATTTGAAACATTCTCTTGACAACGGGCGCGGTATTTTCGTCCACAAGAAGATGATGCTTGTTTTCGGGATCCTTTTTGTAGCCATATGGCGCAAAAGGTGCCGTATACTTTCCTTGCTTGGCAAGCGTTTTCCGTGCGGAACGAATCTTCTTGGAGATATCCTTTGCATAGAATTCGTTGATGATATTCTTGATACCGAGAAATTCGTTATCTCCCGTTGCGGTATCCACACCGTCGTTAACGGCAATATACCGTACGTTATTGGCAGGAAAGAATATCTCGATATACGATCCGGTCTGCAGATACTCTCTTCCGAGTCGGGACAGGTCTTTGGTAATCACGATGTCTATTTTTCCGTCCTCAATATCCGAAATCATCTGCTTGAACTGCGGCCTGTTGAAATTCGTCCCCGAATTACCCGTCATCAACATACCCCTTCTGTACGAAAAATCCATTTTCTTTGGCGTACCGCGTCAGCATCTCACGCTGATTGGCAATGCTCATACTCTCGCCGTCTCCGTCATCAACAGACAGGCGGCAGTATATGGCGGTTCTGTTCTTTTGTTGCTGTGTCATTTTACTCCTTTCCTTCAGATTTGAACAGGCGAAACTCTTTCGTAACGAAATTTTCTTGACCTGTCTCTTATACACATCTCCGAGCCCACGAGACCGGAG
>ENA-OYZN01000205-OYZN01000205.1-human-gut-metagenome-genome-assembly--contig:-NODE-205-length-36494-cov-12.925190_pt1 | contig 36494 bp, 32 predicted proteins | sample MGYA00243294_ERZ653483 | MGnify/ENA primary metagenome ERZ653483 (study PRJEB26926, sample SAMN06165155) | human gut metagenome | biome: ENVO:00009003; feature: ENVO:2100002; material: ENVO:00002003... | reverse complement strand
CGAGATAGGCTCCGGTCTCGTGGGCTCGGAGATGTGTATAAGAGACAGGCAATATACTGGCTATTTTTCTGTATTGTATTCTCTGTGGCAGCCCGGTATTTTATCTGCTTTACCGCAAAAAGAAACAGCGGGTAATAAAAGAAGATTGTATTCTCGTCATACTCAGTATTTGTCTGTTTGCCGGAATCTTTCTTTTCATTAATCCGGGATACATCCGCTATATCAGCGTTCCTAACATGGCATCTGACAATTATCTGATTGCCATAGGCAGCACCCTTTGGTCTCTTCTCATCTGCTATATCACTTTGAGAATTCTGCATGATGTGGAGCAAAAGGAGTCTATTAATCTCCTTCAGGCCTTACATGCTCTTCTGATTGTAATTATCATTTTTACTGTGATAAATATTCTCGGAATCCGTCTGTTTTCTCTAATTACAGAGATACAGCAGTTTGCCAGACAGAATACCGATATACTGCAGGAGTTATCTATAACAGAGGATACAAATCTGACGCCAACCTACATCTGGTTTATTGTTAAATATGGATTAGACAATATCCCTTCTCTTCTGCTGTTATGGACCATTCATTTATCCATGAAATTAATCCGTACCCTGCAGAACGATTCCTTTAGTGAAGAAGCGGTAATTCTCTCAGAAAAATTAGGAATCCGCTGTAAAAATGTAGTAATCGCCATCAGTCTGCTGATTGTCATTACAAATGTCCTGCAGATACTGTTTTCCCGGCTTCTATTAAGCAGTCAGTATCAAATTCTCATTCCGATTGATTCGCTTATACTGGTATTTATCATTTTGCTATTGTCCCGAAAGATTTCCGAAAGCCGGACATTAAAAATGGATAATGACAGTTTTATCTAGGAGGGAGTTTTATGGCAATTCAGGTACATTTAGAAGAGGTTCTGAAAAAAAATCATATGACTTCCAAAGAGTTATGCGCACTAATTGGCATTACGGAAGCCAATTTATCCATTCTAAGAAGTGGAAAAGCCAAGGGCGTCCGTTTCGGAACCATAAATAAAATTTGTTTCCACTTAAATTGCGATGTGGGAGATATTTTAAAATTTGACGGTAATTTAGACGAGGAGGAAGATGTATGAAGCATTTAATAGCTTTATTCTTTAAGAAATTTAATGGTTATTTTGGCACCAGCAAAGCCAAAAAGCAAATAGCGCTCCTGTTTACAGGAATACTTCTGGTTTCATCCACTACCGGATGCCAGTTAGCTGATGCAGATATGCGTTCTTCAAATGATACGTTAATCGGTGTATATGTCACAAGAGAATTTATTGACCCTGCTGTCGGGGAAGAGCATTATTATACTTCCTCTTTTGAATCTGTAATTGAAAAAAGAACAGATGGCAACAGGGTATATGGAAATTTAGACAAAGAAAACGAAACCATTTCCTTTCCCGGCATCAATGGATTTGCACTATTATGCATTCAACAGGAAGAGGATGGAAACACATATATGAAAACAATTAACGAATTTTTTTCTGACACAAACACATCCATTATAAATGATAGTTACGAAGTCAGCGGTACCTTATACTATTCCGATGAAGGGGAAGACCTGATTCTCTATATGCATCCAATTTACGAAACGGCAAACGGAGAAGTTTATCTGATATCCCAGCTTGGCGGTACCCTCCTCTCACAGGGAGGAGATATCAGTACCTCCTTTTCAAGCTCCGAATCCAGTACAGCAGACGGCAGTACAACAGAATCCAGTTATCGCAAGTTTACCGTGTCTGTAAAGGAAGCCACCCCTGTTGAGAAAATAATATTTACACAGTTTGATAGCAAGGGAAATGTTTTGCAGGAGGATACTTATACATCTGCAAATATGCCGGAAAGCTACTCCCGAAAAAAGGGCAGTGCCTATATTCTTGTTACTTCTACTGATTTGGATGGAACCATAACCTATGACATTATCAACCAGGAGGATGGGGCATTTCCACTCTACCTTCCAACGGATGATATTCTTTGCCAGGAAGTATCGATTGATATTGAAGATTAATGAAAACACAATTTATAACCGATTAGAGATATACAAAACAAAGGGAAAGACTGACAAAGTGATATGCCCCTGTCAGCCAGACAGGTATCCTATCATAGTCAGAACCTTTCCCTTATTCGTTTATTCTGATATAGTGATTATAAATTCCTCAACTTATCATTTAAATCATCATCTACTGTCTTTGCTCTCAATCTCATAACCATCGATTTCAAAATTCCCATTATCAAAACGAAGATTAAATTTTATGCATATCGGTTCATATGGTAAGGAATCTTCCAGTTCTATCCGGGGTATGACATCCATTTGCATTGTCTCAGCATCAAATCCCATATCGTCTTCAAAATTTACAACTCCCATATATGTGTCTGCCCAATCAGGCAATTCCTGCTCCCATAAAACATTTTCACTATTATCTAAAAAAGCAATTGTCCTGTTTTTCTCATCATAGGAATAATGAATTGCGTCCTGCATATCCTGTAAATAATCATCATACAAATAAACATTCCACATTTGTTCGTAATCACAAACCCATAGTGCATACCTTCGTATTGAGCCTGTATAAGTCCGCAGACTGATTATTACCTCATCCTTCCCATCACCATCCACATCATATACATTTAACTTTGGCAGTTCCTGATAAAAATTGCGAAAGTTGGATTCAATCAGTACTTTTTCACCCCTTATGTAAACAAGCATTGCTGTCTGCCCACCTGCACTAAGCCCATATAACCGTACATTCTCATCAAACCAATTCAATAAAATCAACGAATCATTCTGATAAGAGTCTGAAGAAGGATATGTATTGCAGGCATTTAACATATCATCTGTTATATCATCCAATCTTTTGTGAAAAATGAATGGATTCTCACTGACTTCACCTGTTTCTTCTAAGTTTTCCTCCAATTCATTTAAGAACGCTTTATATTTTTCTATCGGTGTATCGTAACAAAACGGACCTGTCTCATCCAGCCACCTGTCACTGATGTTTCCTGCCTCAATTGAATAACCAAATGTGCTTCCTTCCACCTCAAAGTTTTCACATCCACTAACATATTGGTCATCATACTGATACAATTCATTAAACCGCATAACCATATTCTGCAGTTTTTGAGCTGTTTCATCTGTGTTATCCAGTACAAGGCAAGGTGCCATAGACGACTCTAATACTTCACACTCATTCTCATTATTTATTTCAAGCTCCTGCTGTTTCATGCAATAAATTAAAGTCTTTTGCGCATAATTATCCCGATAAGTCCAATCAAGCCAAATCTCTTCTCCCTCTATTGGATATGCATACGCCATAAATCGAATATCACTGTTTTCCTTGTCCTGTAGCTCTACTGCAGGACATTTCAGTTCGCGTTGTGCTTCCACCTCTCCATCTGTATGGGCAATATATGTAAATTCGTTTATGATTTGAAAATCTTTTTTATATGCCTGCTCCATATAGGTTAAAATATCACTACTGTCCGGTCTGTTTTTTAGTGATATAAAAATAAAAATCCGTATAATAATTCCTATAATTGCAACAATGGCTATAATTAACTTGATTCCTTTTGAAAGCCTGCCCATAACACTTCCCCTTCATTCTTCTCTGCCTTTCATCCTATCATATATCTAATGCAGCTTCAAGCTTCACCCCCAGCTTTCTCAATGTGGCATCCAGCGCATGCAGTGTTTCTTTCATATTTTCCCCGGTACAGTTATATCCCATATGCCCAATTCGGATTACCTCGCCAGCCATCACGTCAAAGGAGCCTGCCAGCATAATATTATAATCCTCCCGCATTGTCTTTAAAATCTCCGACGCAGTGACGCCTCCCGGCACCGTAAATACCGTCACAGTATTGGAATATCCGTTCTCTGCGTACAGATGCAGTCCCGCACGGGTTAACGCTTCTCTGGTCTTGGCTGCAATTTCTGCATGGCGTTTTAAAATATCCTTATCGGCTTTTATATTTTCCAATGCCTGTCTCAGACCATAAATGTCGCTGATTGGCATGGAGTACGGAAACCATTTATTCTCATAATAATTTTTGAAGGTCAGCAGATTTCCGTAAAAGGATGCAATCTGTGTCTTCCGGCTTTCCATTGCCTGCTTTGCCTCCTCACTGATGGTTACCAGAGTCAGTCCAATAGGGCAGGAAATCGCTTTCTGGGAGCCGCCGCAAAGAATATCAATCCTCGATGCATCCACATTTACTTCATTGCCAAACATTCCGGATACCGAATCTACCACCGTTAAAATACCGTACTCCTTTAACAGCGGACAAATGGTGGAAATATCATTTAACATACCGCTTGGGGTATCACAATGTACTACCGTTGCATATTTAAAATCCGAGTCCTTCTCCAAAAACTTCCTTAAGGGTTCTGCCTCGATTTCTCTTTTATAATCCGTTGTATATAAAACCGGCTCTCCGCCGTATATGCTGACAAAGTCTGCAAAGCCCTTGCCAAATACTCCATTGTCCAAAACCAGTACCCGGTCTCCCAGTTCCGTCAGGGAAGCCACTGCCGCCTCCAAGCCTAAGATACCTTCCCCGCTGAGAATCAGGCTTTCATTTTTTGTATGCAAAAGGCTGCTGTACAGTTCACAGGTTTCCTTATAAAAATCATAGAAATCCATGTCCAAATCCGGATTGCCGGTTTCCATGCTTCTTGCCATTCTGACATTTTCTGCCACCATGGTTGGTCCCGGCGTCATCATCTTATACATACTCTCATCCTTTCTAATTTTTGTTCTTATGCTTTTGCCACGCCCGCTGCCGGCTTTAGCACGCTGCTCCTCTATTCCTCCACAGAACGGAGCCCTCTCTCAAGGGGTGTTATAATGATAAATACAATAACAGCAGCCACTGTAATCTGGATAATATTTCCCGGCACGGATTTTAAGGCAGCTGCCACTCCGCTTCCCATTACAAAGCCTTCAAATATGAAATATCCAGCCAGCTTTATTGCCAGCGCCACAAGAACAGCAGCAATCTTTGAGCCAAAGCTCTTCCGGTTCTCGCAGATTGCTCCCACTGCAAAGCCCATCAGACCACAGGTGATAATTGTACATGGCGCCCATGCAGCCCAGCCGCTTAAAATATCAAACAATCCCATTCCAAGCGCTCCGGCTAATGCTCCCGTGCGTTTTCCGTAAACCATAGCTGCCACAAACAACGGTATGTTCCCTAAATGAATCAGACCGCCTGCACCGCCAAAGCTTGGAATCTGGATATTTACAAATGCGGTAAACACCAGTGTAAGGGCTACAAACATTGCATCCCGCGCAATTTGCTTTGCCTGGCTCTTTGCCTTGTTATCTGTTTTCAGTTTTTGATTCTCTACTACTTTTTCCATTATTCTCTACCTCTTTTCTTCTAATCTGTGTTGTACTATACCCTCTGTTTGGCACTTTTAAAACTGCCAGTTTTAACATTTTTGACAGTGCCAGTTTATTTTCATTCTTTTACTTGCATTTTTTTCATAAATATACTATCTTAAGTACGAAACTTTACACCAGCACTGGCAATTGCAAAACTCTCTGTTTTCAAATGCATAGTTGTGCAATATAAACAGAGTTTTGCAATTGACTGTTACCCCAGTTGAAAAAGGAGAAGGACTTATGAAAAAGCAGCCTTCCATTGCAATTGTAAATGATATATCCGGTTTTGGCCGTTGTTCTGTTACAGTGGCACTTCCGATTCTCTCTGCAATGAAAATACAGTGCGGCATTGTTCCCACAGCAATTTTGTCCAATCACACAGAATACCCGGATTATTCCCTGTTGGACTTCACACCCTACATGGAGGAATATCTGAATAAATGGAAAAAGCTTGCATTTTCCTTTGATGGAATTTATACCGGATTCCTTGGCTCTGCCAGACAGCTTGCCATTATTACGGAAATGTTTCAGGAGTTTTCCTTTGAAAACCGGATTGTAGACCCGGTTATGGGAGACCATGGAGTCATCTACGATTCCTACACGGATGACATGTGCCAGTCCATGAAACAGCTGGTGGCACACTCCACCCTCACTACCCCCAATGTAACAGAGCTGTGTATTCTCACTGACCAGCCCTATCATGAAGCCATAACCGAAGAAAAAATTTTTGATATGTGTGAAAAGCTTGCCCAAAATGGTGCAAAGCAGATTGTTGTAACAGGGATTGAAAAAGAAAACCAGATTGGCAACGCCATCTATGAAAATGGCAATTTTGAAATATTGTACGAGACAAAAATTCTCCCGCTCCGGCCGGGAACAGGAGATGTATTTGCCTCCATTTTAGCAGGGGGAAGTTTACATAACATTCCTCTGAGAGAATCTGTAAAGACAGCTTCCCGATTTATCCGCACCTGTCTCACCACTTCTTCCAAGCTGGAGATTCCAATTAATGACGGAGTGTGCTTCGAGGAACATCTGGAAATGCTATTATCTATGGGCAATTGGCAATAACGTCTTAAACAGTCTTTTCCGTTTTTGTCCCCAGTTTGATTCTTAGTTCCGTATAGTAATCTGCATACTGCTGGGAAATCAGCCTTCCCTTTACTAAATTTTCCAGAGTAACCTTAAATTCCCTTTCCGGCATTTCTGCATGGCACATTTCCCCCAGTACCTTCTCCACTGCCTCCTTATATTCCGTAATGCCGTACACCTTGTCTTTAAACAAAATATTGGCAGCATATATTCTTTTAAAATATCCATTCAGCTTTTCAGACCCTGTAATCTTATCCTTAGGCATGAAATTCAGGCACAGCAAATCCATCACATCAGCGGCAGAACGGTTTGAAATGCAGATATCCGGATAAATCGTGTACAGATGCTTATACTTTGACTTATCATTTTTTTCCCTGGAATCATAGTAATCCGGCAGATATTCCCTGAAAACTCCCGTTACAAGATTATCCTTTTGAAATGCTATGTACTCCTTCCCCTGTTCTGCTTTTACCCCCGGAATATAACCCATATTCCGTATCAAATCCCTGGAAATACTGATTCTTCTTGGCTCCTTTTCCAGCAGAAGCAGGTATACCTTATTGTGTATACGCCAGATAAATGCCGGACATTCTTTAATCCGGTAAGATTTTGAACTATCTATAATAATCGGGCGGTGGTCCTTCCGAAGCCGGTATTTTTTCTTTATCTTCTTAAGCACCTGGGCATTATAATGCTCAAACTGTGCTGCATCATCCTCCTTATCCGGACTCTCCTTTGATTTTACTGTGCCCTTTGGTGCGCTCTCTTTGCCGTACACAGCCGGATTTTTCTCAACCGACACGGTCTTTACAGTACTTTTTTCCCCCTCACGGTTTACCTCTGCCACAAAATCGTCATCCACCAGCGTAAAGGTCTGGGAAATCAGGATTGCCGCTGCACCTGCCAGCAAGCCAAACATAAACAGGTAAAAGCGCCCTGAAATACAAGCCGCTATCACCAGTCCCACAGCTGCCAAAGCAAATAAAATCACACTGCCTATACACTTTTTAGTCTCTGCATCACCATAGCGCAATGCATTCCAGATTTTCTTCATTGAAACCACCCTCTGTCAGTCTTTGTTTTATTATAATATATATATCACTTTTTTTCACTAACAATTAATCCATATGGTATTGCTTTTTTGGGATATATCGGTTATACTGTTTTCATTATAATTTCCTTTTGACAGGAAATAAAATAATTCTTTACAATGAGGAGGAGACAAGATGGATGCAAAGACAACAAGTATTGTAGCCTATATCACACTGATTGGTTTAATCATCGCCCTTTGTGCCGGTGACAAGGAAGGTGCCAGATTCCACTTAAACCAGGCTCTCGTTATCTGGTTATTCGGATTACTCAGCGTCATTCCATGTATCGGTCAGATTTGGGCTATCTTCATCTTTGTTTGCTGGATTATGGGCTTAATCGCTGCCATTAACCAGGAAGAGAAGCCGGTTCCATTGATTGGCGGTATTACTCTTATCAAATAGTAAATCTCCATAAAAGATTTTATTATTGCTTATTCTTAAACAGGACTGCAAAGGATACAAAAAATGACTGCTTTCACATTCATTTTCTATCTCTGGCAGTTCTGTTTTTCATTGTCCCGGCTGGTTCTAAATAAATATCTTTCCACATACATTTAAAAAACATATTTCCTACAGGTATGTCATGGTAACATCTGTCAAATTCAACTATATGAAATACATCACCCTCACCCTGCTCATTGCAGTCTTTCTATACGGAGTACACAGCGCCACTGCCCAAAATGCGATTACTGCCTCCTCCTTTTACTCCAACGAGCTGCCCATATACTGTGTAAATACCGATAAACCCGTGGTTGCACTGACCTTCGACAGCGCCTGGGGAACAGAGGACCTGGAGCAAATTCTTTCGATTTTAAAAAAGCACAATGCGCCTGCTACCTTTTTTGTAACAGGAGAATGGGCGGAAAAATATCCGGAAGCTATCCTTTCCATTGACCAGGCAGGTCATGAAATAGCCAATCACGGTAACTCCCACAAGCATATGCCCCAGCTCTCCAAGGAAGAAATGGCTGCGGAAATCCAGGGCTGCCATAACACCGTGTACAATCTCATCGGAAAGGATATGACCCTGTTCCGTGCGCCATACAGTGACTGGGACGATACGGTTGTAGAGGTGGCACATTCCCTGGGGTACATGTCCATCAACCAGTCGGTAGACAGCCTGGACTGGAAGGATTATGGCATTGATTCTATCATTTATACAGTATGCGAGCATAAAAATTTAGAAAATGGAAGTATCATTTTGCTCCATAATGGTGCCACCTATACAAAAGACGCTCTTGATGTTATGTTAACCAAACTGGAGGAACAGGGATATTCCTTTGTCAGGGTATCCTCTCTTATTTATACGCAAGACTATTATTTAGACCATACCGGCAAACAATTTTCAAAATAAAAATTTTTACAGAAAAAAGCATTTATAAATTACTATTTTTTGTATAAATAGAGAATAAAGCACACATACTACCTCTGTAAAAAATACAATAGCAAAAGGAGATTATTATGAAAAAATTGAAAAAGTATCTTCTTGTTACCGCTGCCTGTGTGTTCTGTCTGGCAATGACCGGATGTGGAAATAACGATAACGCTTCAACCAGCGGTAACAACAAAAACGACAATGTAGTAAGCGATGCGGCAGATGATGTCGGCAATGCAGCGGAAGATGTGGCAAATGGTGTCGGAGATGCAGTTGACGACCTTGTGGGAAACGGCGGCTTTGAAAACTACACCGATGCCCACGACTATTTCCTTGATACAATGGGCTCTTATCATTCCGATGCAAAATTTGAGCTGCGGGATGAGGACCAGAATCTGAATGATTATCAGGAGGGCTCTAAGGGTTATCACTTCTACCTATACGATACCAGCAAGAATACCGAGGGCGAAATGTTTGGTGAATTTTTTGTAGACGCCACCTCCGGTATGATTTACAAAAAGGGTGAAAATGGCGAAGTAAGCGAATATCCTGGAAATACCAATAACACAAAAGCCAACAACAACGACTCTGCTAACCAGACCAATAATAACACCAAAAATACAAAGGGCACAAATAATACAAATACCACAAAATAAAAAGACTGGAAAGCATTCCACTCGAAAATGGTCCACCGGACCATTTTCTCATATGCCTGGCAACATATAAAGGACTGCACATACTGCAATGCAAATATGTGCAGTCTTTTATAATTCGTTATAATAAACGGGAATTTCGTATGATTTTATCCACAAAAAACTTGCTTTTTTTACCATTAGCTAATATGATACATATATATATAAATTAAGAGAACGATTTCACAAAATATAGATTAGAAGGGAAGGAATTCAAATGGAACAGACACCAATTATCGTAATCGGCCACAAAAATCCCGATACCGACTCTATTTGTTCGGCAGTTGCATACGCAAACCTCAAAAACCTGCTGCAGCCCGGCTGCTATGTACCAAAGCGCGCCGGACGTATTAACAACGAAACAGCCTTTGTTCTGAACTATTTTAACATAGATACCCCTGATTTAATTGAAGATGTCAATACCCAGGTTATGGATATTGAATACCGCAAAACACCGGGCGTAAAGGATAATATTTCAATAAAATCCGCCTGGAAGATGATGCGGGAATTAGATGTTGTTACCCTTCCCATTGTGGAGCGCAATAACATTTTAGAGGGGATTATCACCATTAATGATATTGCCAAATCCTATATGGATGATTTTGAAAGCGACGTCATTTCCAAGGCAAAAACTCCCTATGCCAATCTGGTAGAGGTATTGGAGGGCACCCTGGTATCGGGGAATCCACACAATCACATTATAAACGGCAAGGTAATTATCGGGGCTGCCAACCCACATTTAATTGAAAATATGATTTCAAAAGATGACATTATGATAGTTGGTGACCGCGTAGATACACAAATCTGTGGTATTGAAATGGGGGTAGGCTGTCTGATTCTCTGTCTGGACGCCCCTGTAAATCCACTGGTGCTGCAGCTGGCAGAGGAACGGGAATGCAGTGTTATCACTACCAAATTGGATACCTATACCGTTGCACGCCTCATCAACCAGAGTATCCCTGTCAAATATTTCATGAGAAAGGATAACCTGATTACCTTCCAGCTGGATGAAACGGTGGAAGCCATCAAGGAAATCATGTCGAAAAAACGCCACCGCGATTTTCCGATTGTGGATGACTGGGGACATTACTACGGTATGGTATCCCGCCGTAACTTGCTCGCCCTCCGCAAGAAAAAAGTAATATTAGTGGACCACAACGAAAAATCCCAGGCTGTTGACGGAATTGAGGATGCGGAAATCTGTGAGATTATCGACCACCACCGCCTCGGCTCTCTCCAAACCATTTCCCCTGTCTATTTCAGGAACCAGCCCGTAGGCTGTACCGCAACCATCATATACCAGATGTACCAGGAAAATAACCAGCCAATCAGCAAGGAAATCGCAGGCATCCTGTGTGCGGCTATTCTTTCCGACACCCTGCTTTTCCGGTCTCCAACCTGTACCCCGCTGGACAAAACCTGTGCACAGCAGCTGGCAAAAATTGCAGAGATTGATATGGAAGCCTTTGCTATGGAAATGTTTGAGGCAGGAAGCAGCTTGAAGAACAAAACACCGGAAGAACTGTTTAATCAGGATTATAAAGCATTTCAGGTGGATAAAATGGGAATTGGCGTCAGTCAGGTCAGCTCCATTAACCAGCGGGAGCTGGACAACGTAGCTGCGCTGATGCAGGAATATGTACCAGCTGCACTTCCTTCCATGCAGATTCAGCTTGTCTATGTTATGTTAACCAACATCCATGACCAGCGTTCCGATTTGTTAGCCTTTGGAGCCGATGCAGAAAAATATGCAGCAGAAGCATTTCATGTAGAAGCAGACAAGAATATCTGCCACCTGCCCGGCGTTGTGTCCCGAAAAAAACAGGTTGTACCTGCACTGGTGAGCCGGCTTCAGGAAGAATTATAAAATTTAAAAAACAGAAACCTTTCCTGTACTCTTTCATATACTAAGAGTATAGGAGGTGTACTATGTGCCAGATATGTAAACTAAGCAATGCTGCAAAAGATTATTTAAGTGAATTCTACTGTATTCTGGATAGAATGATACAGGGCATGACCCAGGCTGAACTGACAGACAGCATTTCTTATAACTTTATTGTTCAGATGATTCCCCACCACCAGGCAGCCATTGAAATGTCAGAGAACATTTTAAAATACACCACATGGGTTCCCCTGCAGAATATTGCCACACAGATTATAACAGAACAGACAAAAAGCATAGAAAACATGGAAAAAATCAAATGCTCCTGTGGGCAGCTGTGCAATCCCCGGCAGGATTTATGTCTTTACCAGCGCCGGGTAAATCAGATTATGGATACCATGTTTTGTGAAATGGAACATGCCCGCAGCAGCAACCAAATCAACGGGAATTTTTTACGGGAAATGATACCACATCACAGAGGTGCCGTGAAACTGTCTGAGACGACTCTGCAATATGATATCTGTGATGGTCTGGTGCCAATCTTAAATTCCATTATCGTTTCCCAAAAGAGAGGAATCCGGCAAATGACAGAGCTGCTGCAATGCATGAAATGCTGATATCTACTTTACAAGATTTGCCTCGGTTACCTGCCCCTTTTCAAAATCCAATGCATTTTGCAGGGTAGTCTGGCTGATGGCGGCTAATGCCTCATGGGTCAAAAATCCCTGGTGGGAAGTCACAATGACATTTGGGAAGGATAACAGCCTTGCTGTGATGGAGGATTCTAACAGCTCATCCTCCCGGTTCTCGAACACATTTCGTCCCTCTTCCTCATATACATCTAATCCCACACCAAAGAACTTCTTACTGCGGATTCCCTGTATTAAATCCTCTGTATTGACAAGGGCACCTCTGGAAGTATTAACAAATACTACATCGTCCTTCATCATGGCAATGGTGTCCTTGTTGATTAAATGATGCGTCTCCTCTGTCAATGGACAGTGCAGTGAAAGCAAATCACTTTGCTTTAACACCTCCTCCAATGACATGTACTCTACAAAATCAAGGTCTTTATTGGGATACATATCATAAGCGATAACGCGCATGCCAAATCCTTTACAGATTCTGCACATGGCGGCACCTATCTTTCCGGTTCCGATAATCCCGGCAGTTTTCCGGTAAAAATTAATACCGGTCAGGCCCACCAGACTGAAATTGTTCTCCCTCACCTTGATGTAGCTCTTATGCAAGTGCCGGTTAACTGCAAGGGCAAGGGTCATGGCATGCTCTGCCACCGCCTCCGGCGAATATCCCGGCACGCGTAAAACCGTCATGCCATATTCCTTTGTCTTATCCAGCGCAACATTGTTAAAGCCCGCACACCGCAGCAAAATCAGTTTAATTCCGATTTCGTTCAACTTATCAATAACAGGGGCGCTTAAATCTGAGTTAACAAAAGCACAAATGGCATCATAACCCTTTGCCAGGGACACTGTCTTTAGCGAAATATCTATTTCCTGATAAGTAACTTCGATTTCCGGATAATTCTTCAGCTCCTTATCAAAGGATTCTTTATCATAATTGGTTGCATCATAAAATAAAATTTTCATATAAATCATTCCTCCTTCTTGTCAGCCTGTACGAATGCTTATAAAACAATATCTTGTTCTATCATTCCCCTGTTTGCTAAAATATATACTCTGACAAATTGATACTGCATAACAAATTATATCATTTTTTAGCGTGCATAGGAATGACCATTTTTTCATATGCCTGGCAACAGAAAAAGACCGGCTGATACCGGTCTTATCCTCATTATCATCAATTTGGCATATATTTATCCCTGCCTCTCAATCTCGCCATTGCTCTGGCAAGTGATGCCCGGGATATATGATATTCCATAATACTCTGCTTTTGCTGAAGCTGTTCCCTTGCCCGCTCCAGTGCCGCCTCTGCGCGGAATGCATCTATCTCCTCCGGTTTTTCAGCTGAATAGACCAATACATCCACCCTGTTATGATTTACCTTTAAAAGACCGTCTGACACAATGGCTGTCTGCCAGCTTCCATCCGGCAGGCGGAACCGGATTTCACCGATTTCGATGGTTGTCGTCATCTGTTCATGGTTCGCCATAATCGCCATTTCTCCATCATATCCCGGAAATACAAGCAGTTCACACTCACCGTCATAGAATACCTTATTACATGCAATTATTTTTAAAGAAAAAGTGTTCATACTCCCATTCCTCTCTTAACCAGTAACCACACTCTGTATCAAAAGACCCGGAATTATGCCAATGTGGCTGCCTTTGCCTTCACATCCTCAATGGTACCTACATTAAAGAAGGCAGCCTCCGGATATTCATCCATCTCTCCGTCCAATATCGCCTTAAAGCCTTTAATGGTCTCCTCAACAGGAACAAACACACCCTTTACACCGGTAAAATTCTCAGCCACATGGAACGGCTGGGACAGGAAACGCTGTACCTTTCTTGCCCGGTAAACCGTTAATTTATCCTCATCGGAAAGCTCTTCCATACCGAGGATAGCAATAATATCCTGCAATTCCTTATATTTCTGTAAGGTCTCCTGGACACGTCTTGCCACACTGTAGTGCTCCTCTCCCACCACATCTGCCTCAAGAATCCTGGAGGTAGATTCCAATGGGTCCACTGCAGGATAGATACCCTGCTCCACAATCTTTCTGGAAAGAACCGTGGTGGCGTCCAGATGTGAGAATGTTGTTGCCGGAGCCGGGTCTGTCAAATCATCCGCCGGCACATAAACCGCCTGCACAGAGGTTACGGAACCATCCTTTGTGGAGGCAATACGCTCCTGCAGCTCTCCCAAATCATTTGCCAGTGTAGGCTGGTAGCCCACTGCGGAAGGCATACGCCCAAGCAATGCAGAAACCTCCGAGCCCGCCTGGACGAAACGGAATATATTGTCGATAAATAACAGCACATCCTGCTTTTTCACATCCCGGAAGTACTCCGCCATGGTAAGTCCGGTCTCTGCCACACGCATACGGGCACCGGGAGACTCATTCATCTGTCCGAATACAAGGGCAGTCTTATTGAGAACCCCTGACTCCTTCATTTCCATCCAAAGGTCATTACCCTCTCTGGAACGCTCGCCGACACCGGTAAAAATGGAATAGCCGCCGCTTTCTGTTGCAATATTGTGAATCAGCTCCTGGATTAACACGGTTTTTCCGACACCGGCTCCGCCAAACAAGCCAATCTTACCACCCTTTGCATATGGAGCCAGTAAATCAATGACTTTAATACCGGTTTCCAGCATCTCCACAACCGGACTCTGGTTTTCAAAGGTTGGGGGCTCCCGGTGAATACACCAGTGCTCTGCCTCGTCTAACCGTTCCCCGTCATCCAGAGTCTCACCTAAGACATTGAACAACCGCCCTAAGGTTTTTTCCCCTACAGGAACCTGGATGCCTGCACCGGTTGCGGTAACCTCCATATCCCTGCAAAGACCCTCGCTGGCTGCAAGCATAATACACCGCACCACATTATGTCCGATATGCTGGGATACCTCCATCACACATTTCTTTCCGTTATTCATAACATAAAGCGCATCCTTAATGGACGGAAGATTACCATTTTCAAATTCCACGTCTACAACAGGTCCCGAAACCTGTACAATCTTACCTTTATTTTCCATCATGTGAAATTTCACCTCGCTTGTTTCTTCTTTTTCTTTTTCAGCGCCTTGGCACCGCCGATTACCTCGGTAATCTCCTGGGTGATTGCCGCCTGCCGGACACGGTTATACTGTACCGAAAGCTCTCTTAACATTTCCTGTGCATTATCCGTTGCCGACTGCATTGCCATCATTCTGGCATTTTCTTCACTGGCAGAGGCCTCCACCAGGGCGCCATATAAAAATCCGGTTACATAGTTATATACCAGCTTTTCCAAAACCCTTTTTGGGGAAGGATAGATTAAAAACCAGTCGTCTGCCTGGTCTGCTGCCTCTTTATCATCATTTCCATGTCCCTTTACCGACTGCTCTAAAATCTCCTGCTTGATAAACTGGTGCGTCTTTAACGGAAGAATCTGCTGGATTTCCACCTCTTCTTTCATACTGTTTACCATCCGGGTGTAAATGACAGAAACCTCGTCTAATTCTTCCTTCTTGTATAAATCCACAATATACTCCGTCATAACCCTTGCACGGTGCATGGAGGGATTATTGGCAGAAAACCGGAATTGCTCATCCACCGCATATTTCTGGCTCTGGAAAAACTGTCTTCCAAGCTCTCCCACCACAAACATACAACAATCCTCTGCCTCATCTGCCAGGCACTGTGCCTCCTTTAAGACATTATGGTTATAAGCACCTGCCATGCCCTTGTCGCCTGTGATAATGATATATCCCTTCTTCTTAACCTTTTCCTGCAAATCACTGCCACGGTTATCAAAATACAAGTGCTGCATATCCGGAAAATGCAGTAAAATATCCGATATCTGCTCCTGCAATCCATAAAAATAAGGTTCCGTATCCTCTAACTTCTGTCTTGCCTTCCTAAGCTTCATAGAGGACATCATGTACATGGCTTTCGTAATCTTCATGGTATCCTGAATACTTTTTATCCGATTCTGAATCTCCTTTGCATTCGCCATATTCTACTCTCCTCTTTCACGCTTCCGCCTGGCTTTTAAACGCATTTGCCGCCTCTATAATTGCTTCCTTTACATCCTCTGATAAATCCCTGGATGCCTCTAACTGGCTTATGATTTCCGGATGGTTTGCATGAAAATCAGCCAGCAGCTCTGTCCGGAACTGTTTTATCTTATCCACCTCTAAATCACTGAACACATGTGCATTGGCAGCTACCAGTATAATAACCTGCTCTGCCATGCTGAAAGGATTGCCAAGGGGCTGCTTTAGCAGCTCCATCAGTGCCCGCCCGTGCGCCAGCTGTCTCTTTGTATTATCATCCAAATCAGAAGAAAACTGGGTAAATACCTCCATTTCCCGATACTGTGCCAAATCAATACGGATGCTTCCCGCTGCCTTCTTCATTGCCTTAGTCTGGGCTGCACCACCCACACGGGATACGGAAAGACCCACATTTACCGCCGGTCTCTGACCGGAGAAGAACAATTCACTTTCCAGGTAAATCTGACCATCTGTGATGGAAATTACATTGGTTGGGATGTATGCCGATACATCACCTGCCTGGGTCTCAATAATCGGAAGCGCCGTAATGGAACCTCCGCCAGCCTCCGGTGTCAGTCTGGAGGAACGCTCCAGCAGTCTGGAATGTAAGTAAAATACATCTCCAGGATATGCCTCACGTCCCGGTGAACGCTCCAGCAACAGGGAGATTGCCCGGTAAGCCACAGCGTGCTTGGATAGGTCATCATATACAATCAATACGTCCTTGCCCTGGTACATAAAATACTCAGCCAGTGCCGTACCGGAATAGGGCGCAATATACTGAAGAGGCGCCGGGTCGGATGCGGTTGCCGACACGATTATGGTGTAGTCCAGAGCCCCATTTTTCTTTAATGTATTTACCAGCTTTGCAATGGTAGATGCCTTCTGTCCAATCGCCACATAGATACAGACCACATCCTTACCCTTTTGATTCAATATGGTGTCCATTGCAATGGAAGTCTTACCAGTCTGGCGGTCGCCGATAATCAGTTCACGCTGGCCCCTTCCAATCGGAAACATGGAATCAATGGAAAGAATGCCTGTCTCCATCGGCACAGACACCGACTTACGGTCTACAATGCTTGGTGCCGGGCACTCTACCGGACGGAAGCCCTCTGCTGTAATCTCGCCCTTTCCATCCAGCGGATTTCCCAGTGCATCAATAATCCGTCCCTTAAATTCCTCACCTACGGGAATTCCTGCCATTTTACCGGTACGGACAACACGGCTTCCCTCTTTAATCTCCGTGTCCCTTCCAAACAGGATGACACCAATCTCATCCCGTCTTACATCCTGTACCATTCCCTTGACTCCACTGTCAAAGAGAACAATTTCACCATAAAATGCGTGGTCAATGCCGTCTACATTGGCGATTCCATCACCTACCCAGTTCACAACACCGATTTCTTTATTTTTTGCTTCCAGTTCAAAATCCTCAATGCTGCTCTTAAGGATAGAAATAATACCCTCCTCACTGACAGCAGAAGCCCCGGACTGTACCGCTTTCGCAAGCTTATGCTCTAACTGTTCAATCCGTCCCCGCTCACTCCAGTCATATTCCTTCGTGCCAACGCGGAGAATAAAACCGCTCTTTAAAGATGCGTCCTCTTCACATTCTATAGAAATATCCGGATTGTTAAATTCTTTTTCCAGAAACTTCCGGATGCCTGCCAGCTGTTCCTCTGTTGGAGGGGTTACATAAATAAGAACCGCCTGTTCTTCTTTTGCAGAAGGCATCCTGTCAAGCTCAGCAAATGCCTGGCTTATCTCATCCCATAATTTAAAGTCATCATTGTCACACAATACCTTTAAAAAACTGCGGATTTCTTTCGGAAACACCCTGTCTATGACCATGTGCTTCTTTTCAAGCAGCACAGTGGGGTCTTCAAAGTCCATCCGGATTTGAGGAACCGCCTCAAGGATATCTTTTACCTGCTTAAGGATTTCCTTCGGTGTCTCCGCCTTCTTTAAATCATTTGCATAATCAACTGCTGCCTGAATCACGCTTCATCACCTGCTTTGTCTAAAAATTTGCTATACAATGCACTGTCTACCTCAGCACCTTTTTTCTCACCTGCTACCTTTACTGCTGCGTCCACAACCAGACCTGCAATCTCCTTTTCGGCCTTTTTGATAATCTGTGCCTTCTGGTTTTCAGCCTCTGCCACTGCATCCCTCTTTACCTGCTTTGCAGCCTTCTCAGCATCCTGTATAATACGCTGGTACTCTGCATCGGCTGATTTTTTTGCCTCTCTCAGCACCTGCTTTTTCTCCGCTTCTGCATTTGCCACGGACACTTCGTACTGCGCCTTCATTTCCTCTGCCTGGGATTTGCTGGCGGCTGCCTCTTCAAACCGGCGGTCTGCCTCTTTCTGCCGTTCTGCGATAATCTTTTGTACCGGCTTAAACAAAAACACCCTCATTGCGACGAAAAGCACTAAAAGGTTAATTATGGTAAACAATAAATTCCAATCTACCCGGAGCATCTTACCAACCTGCCTTTCCTATTATTTTAACATTACGATAACCATCAATGCGATAACAAAACCATAAATAGCGGTTGCCTCTGCAAGGGCACAGCCAAGAATCAGGGTCTTGTTTATCTTACCCTCTGCCTCCGGCTGCCTTGCGATTGCCTCTGCTGCCTTACCGGTTGCAATACCGATACCAATACCTGCTCCAAGTGCTCCTAAAACTGCGATACCTGCTCCTATTGCGATTAATGTATTCATATTATTTTTCTCCTTTTCTATAAAATATTACTTACCCACTGTTTACTCGATTGCCTCACTGATATACAGCGATGTCAGAAATACAAACACGTATGCCTGAAGCAATCCGTCAAACAAGTCAAAATACAGACTGAAAACTGCCGGCAGAAATACCGGAACAATCATTTTTATCAGCTCCATAATAACAAATGCACCTAACACATTACCAAAAAGACGCATGCAAAGTGATAACGGTCTTGTAAATACTTCAAGAACATTAATCGGCGTTACAATGGCAATGGGCTCCGTAAACTTATGCAGCCATTTTTTCACACCATGATGATAGATACCGGCAGCCTCTACCAGAACAATACTCATCAAAGCCAGTGCAATGGTAACATTTAAATCCTTTGTGGGGGACTTCATTCCGAAAAGACCAATGATATTGGATACCCCGATGTACAAAAGCACCGTAGTAAGATAAGGCACATATGCCCTGCCTTCCGGTCCAATCATTCCCTCTACCATTCCTGTCAATTTGGTGACAATCAGCTCTGCCACTGCCTGACGCTTACTGATGTGGTCAATCTTCATATTTCTTGTCAGAATGATTGCCGCCAAAATGAGAATCGCCATGATAATCCATGTGACAACAACGGATTCTGACACATCAATCCCGCCGAAAATGGGGATTCTAAAGACTGTCTCACACTCCAGCTCTTCCATCAGGTTTTTTGCCAGATTATCCAAAAAACCATCTCCTTATCTCTTTACTTTGTTTCTAACAGAGTTTATAATACTTTTTGCAAGATGTAAAATATATATTTAAGATAGTCAACATATCAAAATGACATAAAAAGGAGTACCCTATGAATATTACATATGACTACTACAAAATTTTTTATTATGTAGCAAAATATAAAAGCTTCACCCGCGCCGCTTCCATTCTGATGAATAACCAGCCCAATATCACCCGTTCCATGAACAATCTGGAAAAGCAGTTAGGCTGTACCTTATTTGTCCGCTCCAACCGTGGAATCACCCTGACACCGGAGGGAAAGAAATTATATAACCATGTTTCCATTGCCTATAAGCAGCTGCATATGGCAGAATTAGAGCTTGCCAATTCCAGCAGTCTGGAAAGCGGAACCGTTACCATCAGCGCCAGTGAGACGGCTCTTCACGGAATCCTGCTGGCAGTTTTAAAGGATTTCCACAATGCCTATCCGGGAATTCATATCCATATTCTTTCCCATACTACGCCCCAGGCTATACAGACCGTCAGAAACGGTCTGGCAGATTTTTCCGTGGTTACAACTCCCACCAGAATACAAAAGCCCTTTAAAGAGACAAGAATCAAGGAATTTCATGAGGTTTTAGTGGGCAGTAAGAAATACGCCTATCTGGCAGAAGCAAAGCACCACCTGTCTGACCTGCAGAAATATCCAATGGTATGCCTTGGCAAGGATACCATGACCTATAATTATTTTACGGACATTTTTTTAAGAAAAAATATTGCCCTGAATCCGGAGGTGGAGGTTGCCACCTCCGACCAGCTTCTTCCGGTTATCACCCATGATTTGGGCATCGGCTTTGTTCCGGATTTCCTGCTGAATGACCCGGCTTTAAATGAAGAAGTATTTAAAATACCTCTGGCTGAGACATTACCTCCACGCTATATATGCCTTGTAGAGGATTCCGGGCACCCTCTCAGTGTAGCTGCTGCAAAGCTAAAGGATATGCTGATAGCTGCACAGTAACTGTTTTCAGGAAAAATCCGGCTAAGTTATGACTTCGGCAACCCAGCCGGATTTTTTTATTCCCGCTCCCGCTTCTTCTTAAGCAGCTGGTTCATATCAAGCTTATCCGGTCCATTCATATTCTGCCCGTTTTCCGTTGCCGTTTTTTCATCTCTTCCCTGCTTTTTCTCTTTCTTCCAATCCTGCTTTTCCGCCTTTTGTGCCTTATCTTTTGTGATGCTTTCCGCTGTTTCGCTTTGCTCTGCGTCCTGCTTATCAGGAAGCGGTTTTTCTTCCGTACGGATTATGGTCTGTGCCTTCTTCTCCACATTTTTTGGCTGTCTCCGGCTTCTTTTTGCCTTCCCGGTTATTTTCTCCCAGAACCCCTTCCCATATCCCCACAGGTCAATGGAAAACCTTCTGATAATAATGTCCAGCAAAAACAGGAAAATCGCTAAAACCAGCAGCGGCACAGTAAGGGAAACCCTTGATTTTACCGTATTCTGGTTCTGCTTCCAGATATTGTCAGATAACGTAATCTCCTGTCCTGCCGCCTGCCTGACAAAGGATGCCAAATCTGTATCGCTGTCGGTAAACTGGTATTCCGCAGAATACTGGTTTGCGTAAGCCGTATTATAATTTTTCACAATCTCCTCACCGGACATTTTCCGGATGCTTACACTGTAAACGCCAACCTCTGACACGTCTAAATCTGTCCCAAAAACCCCCGGCTTTAACGCATCCAGAGATACTTCCTTTGCGTTTCCGTTCTCATCCGTTACCACTGCTTTTACTTTTGTGTCCTTGTCATAGTCCTTTGTCTGATAGGTGATAGATGCGGTATTGCCCTCTTTTGCCACCTCAAGGTCATCTTCTCCAAGCTCCGAATCCGAGATTACATAGTTAATGATATTGGACCAGAGCATCGGATAATTATCCCATGCCGCATACCGGGCGGTCCACTCATTGTTTCCGTCACTGTTCCATGCCACTGTCCTCCCCAGACCATACTGCCATGTACTGAGTACAGGGTCCTCCCGGTCTGATTCCAGTATCACATCTGCCGCCTGCTTTGCCGTTGCCGCCACATATCCGAGAAGTGCCGGACATCCGTCATCCATTACCCCCTCCAGTATCTCATTATTGCTTGCAATGGATGGATAAAATTCTTCATTAATCAGATACGTATTTGTGGATAGATAGACCTCCTGGGCAAAAATTCTTGGAATGGAATTGTTGACATCCGTATAATAAAATCTTCCTCCGCATTTTTCTGCGATATAGCGAAGGGTCTGCTGGTCAGACTCACTTCCCACTGCAACGGTAGATACCGTAATTCCCGCCTCATTTATCTGGTTCAAAAGACTGTCATACTTGTTAAAGCCATCCTGTCCGTCCGTCAACAGAATAATATGCTTAAGCTTTGCATCACTCTTTAAAATCTGTTCATATGCCTGCTGCAGGGCAGGATAAATGCTGGTGCCCCCTCCGTAGCCAATGGAACTGATATCTTCCTTAATCTGTTCCATGTCTTCTGCCTCTTTTATCGGCACAATCCAGTGATAGGTATCATCAAAAGCCAGTATTCCTATTTCATCACTGCTTCTCAGCTCAGATACCCCGGAAAGCGCTGCCTGTTTTGCCAAATCCAGACCTGTCACAGATGTATTTTCTTCTGACGGGCTGGTCATACTTCCCGACTGGTCAATAGCCATCGCCATTGCCATCTTCGGTATTTCCTTCTCTCCCTGCAAATCCATATCCACCGGAAGAAGCTCTTCTAGCACCGTATCCCGGTAACCTCCCAAGGCAAAGCTGTTCTCCCCGCCGATACAGATATAACCGCCGGCATAATCCTTTACATAGGACTGCAGGGCATTGACAAAGCCTTCCCGCAAATCATCATAGTGTACATCCAGTGTAATGACCGCCTTATACTGGTTAAGTCCTGACAGCGTAACAGGCGCCCCCTTCGGGGTAACCTTATCATAGTCAATATTGGCTGCGGTTAAAACCTTTTCAAATTCATTCCCTTCATCCGCTTTGCCCTCTATCAGCAGCACTCTCGGCTTCGCCTCAATCTCCGCAAAGGTCACATAGGTATTATTGACGGAGATGGTATCCTCCCGGGGCTCAATCACTGCCTTATACTGGGCAATCGTCCCCTCTTCCCCTACATCCTCAAAAACAAACTGGTTCTCCCCTTTCGTCAGATGAATATTCTGCTGGCCCTTGGTTATCCGTCCGGCATACAGGGAAAGCAGGGCATCTGTCTCCACATTGGAGGTTATGGATACGGTAACATTATAATGGTCGCCTGCGTGAATTACATTCGGTGCGGACAAACCGCTGATGTACACTTCACTATTTCCGCTGATGCTGTCCTCCATGGCGATGGATAAAAGCTCCACCTCACTGCCCTTTAATGTGGTTGCCGCAAGGCTCATGCTGCCCTCATTTTCACTTCCGTCCGTGATTAAAACCAACCGTTTCGTCACGCCCTCATCAAACATGGAACAGGCAGCTGTCACTGCCTTTTCAATATTGGTGGCAGCTGTAACCGGATTCACCGTAAACCCTGAAAACATTTTTTTATCGGAAAGAAACTGCTCTACCGCCGGAGCCTTTCCAAATGCCACAATTCCGAGAAGATTTTTATCCGGCATATCCTGTACAGTGTCCTTTAAATATTGTTCTACCTCTTCCAGATTGCCGGACATACTGTCCGAAACGTCCACCAGGAAAATGGTTTCACATTTCTTCTGTCTTTTGGACACAGATACCCCCGCCATTGCCAGAATAACCGCAAGCAATACCAGTAAACGGACTGCAAGAAATTGTTTCTTCTTCGTGGAATTTACCTGTTTCACATAGACAATCCACTCTGCTGCCAGCAGCAGGACAGCTAACAATAGCAACAGATTCCGTATCGCCCTGCCTCCGGTTTTCTTTTTACTCTGACTGCCTTCTATGGTCACACTGTCCACCGGTGTAACATTGGATTCCTCTGAAACCGGAAAATTGGAAATCTCCTTTTCCTCTGCGCCTGCTCCTAACAATGCCTCACTAAGCTGGGACATAAAGATTGGAAATTCTGTCTGCAGGGCAAAATCCGTATTATGGATATCAAAGCCCAGCACTCCCACATTGTGCCCCTCTGACACTCCATAATAGCCTGCAACTCCACCATCCCCTGTCTTCAAAAACGGAACTGCCCAGTCCGGAAGCTCATAGGTATATGCACTTGTAATTCCAAAGAAGTACTCTTCTATATATTCAGTCACCGGACTTTCCGCAAAATATAATACCGTATCGGTTTGCCGGGAATCCTTTGTTATATAGCCGGCATCGTAAAAATCCCTGTCATAGTTAAGAAACAGAAATGCAGCTTCCTTTGGAAATCTGCCGGTGTCAAACTCCTGTGGCAGAGAGATTCCGTCTAATACATATAAATCATAGGTATCTGCATCCTGCTCCAGCACACGGATATCCTCGGATTTGTAAACCGTCACGTTATCATCCAGGGACAATGCCTTCTCCAAAAATACATTTCCCTCTGACAGGAGCAGTACCTTTTTCTCTGCATCTGCTGTCACAGCAATACTCTGGCTGTTATCCGCAGTTAAGCTGTCCTTTCCGCTTAATTCCGCCTTTAAAATTGCACTGCCATCCCTTGCAATATTCTGTCCCTCAAAATATACCGTTTCACTCTCCCGGGGTTTTATTGTTACCGTCTGGACATCCACAATATCTGCATTCACATAGAGACTGACATCCTGCGTTACCTCTTCCTCTCCATAATTGGTAATCCTGCAGAGTGCCTCCACACCGTCCTCCCCGGCAGAATAGTTTACATAATCCAAGGAACAGTTGCCGCCCTCTGAATATACATCCTCCACAATAAGGGCAGCCTGTGTGTTGCTTTTTGTCCATTCGCCGCTGGAAAAATCCGTATCCGTATAACAGATAATCTGCACATTTTCCATATCTGCTATAACCGAGTTGACAACACCTGCTGCCCCATCCAGCGTTCCTGCTTCCAGGGTTTCCTCTATTTCGTTAAGGCGTTTCTTCAGCGTGGCCTTATCCCTGCCCTGGTAGACTACTGATGCTTCCGCGCCACAGGAAATCAGCGTAACCATGGTATCCTCACTTAACCAGTCAATCTCTTTCTCCGCCTCTTTGATACTGTGCTCTAACCGAGTGTCCTTTTCATCATAGAGGTACTGCATACTGGCACTGTTATCAATTACCAGCACCGTATTTTCCTGAACCAGCCCGCCCTTTTTCAGAACCGGTGCCATCAGTGCGAAAATAAGAAGCAGCATAAGAAGAATCTGCAAATACATTAAAATATTCTGTTTCAGTTTTTCAAAAGGAGTTTTTGCCTCCAGATTTTTGTATATCTCCTGCCACAGCATTGTGGAGGAAAATGGCTCGTCTTTGACCTTTTGCTTTAATAGATATAGTAAAATGATGACCGGCACCAGAACAAGAAATGCCAGCGGCCATAAATTCTGTACTGTCATAAAACTCCTCCTAATTGTTGGTTTTACTTACATTTTCTGCATAATTCCCGAAAATCCATGCAGCATTTCATAAAGTAAATCCCCGTCTGAACGGATAAAAATGTAATGTGCACCGTACTTTCCTGCAAGTCTCTGCAACCGGCTCCGCAAATCCTCCATCTGTTCCTTATATTTTTTAATGGTTGCATTGGACATGGTAATCTTAACACGTTCACTCGTTTCCATATCCAGAATATTGAGGGTTCCCTCATAATTTACATCCATTTCTTCCCTGGAAAGAATCTGTATCAGAACAACCGCCTGCTTTTTAAATGCCAGATATTTCATAGCATCTTCAATTCCCTCTCTGTCAAGGAAATCACTGATGATAACCGAAACACCTCCTGCCTGCACCTGCCGGGATAATATGGTTTTATTCAATGTCGTCTTCCCGTCAAAGGTAATGCGGTTCAAGTCATTTAATACATGGGAAAATGCAGCCCCGCCGGTTACTCCCTTTCCTCTGGTCAGGGAATTTTCCTTCATCTCATTGATATAAACACGGTCCAGATTGTTGAGGATAATATAGGAAAGTGCACCTGCCACCTGCAGCGCCATCTTTGATTTCGGCACTTCACCAAAGCACATGGAACGGCTGGTATCAATAAATATCTGAAAAATACCTTCCTTTTCCTCCATAAACTGCTTAATATACAATTTATCAGTGCGTCCATAGGCATTCCAGTCAATCCGCCGGATATCATCCCCCAGCATATACTCCCTGAAATCCGAAAATTCCACAGAGGAGCCTCTGGCACTGGATTTTCGTATACCGCTCATTCCCTGGCTCAGCCTCATATTCAGGCTCATTTTAAGCGTATTCAGTTTTTCAAAAAATCCCTTATCAAAGATTACTGATTCCATCCATACACCTTTCCGGCTTTACAGCTTTTGCCCTCTACACGGTCTTGATTCCGTCTATAATTTCTTTAATCACTGTATCTGCTGTCACTCCATCCGAAATTGCCTCAAAATTAAGCGCCAGACGATGCCTTAATGCCGGATAAGCCACAAACCGGATATCCTCAAAGGCGACATTGTATCTCCCCTCCATAAATGCCCTTGCCTTGGCTGTCTTTACAATTGCCTGTGCCGCACGGGGACTTGCTCCATTTTGAACATACTTTTTTGCTGCCTCCGGCGCATCCGGATGCTCCGGATGGGTTGCCACCACCATGGATAACGCATAATCCATCACTGCATCCGCAATGGGCATATCCCTTATTACAGTGCGGATTTCTATAATATCCTCACCATTCATTACAGGCATTAACTCTGTCTTCTGATTTGTAACCGTAATATCCATAATTTCCTTCAGCTCTTCCTTGCTTGGAAATTCCACTAACAGCTTAAAGAGAAAACGGTCAAGCTGTGCCTCCGGAAGGGGATAGGTGCCTTCATTTTCAATCGGATTCTGGGTTGCTAATACCATAAATGGCTTTGGCAGCTCGTAGGTGGTCTTACCTACTGTTACGGTTTTCTCCTGCATTGCCTCTAACAAAGCCGACTGGGTCTTCGGCGTGGCACGGTTAATTTCATCTGCCAGTACAATATTGGCAAATACCGGTCCCGGCTCAAACTGGAAAACATTATTGCCCTCCTCCTTGATAATCAGGTTGGTTCCCGTAACATCCGCCGGCATCAAGTCCGGTGTAAACTGGATTCTGGAAAAGCTGGTGGAAAGAACCTTTGAAACTGCCTTCACAAGCTCGGTTTTTCCAAGTCCCGGCACACCCTCTAACAAAACATTGCCATCGGAAAGAATTGCCAGCAGCACCTGGCGGATAATATCCCGCTGTCCGATAATTCCTTTCCCAATCTCTTTCTCACAGGATTTTATTTTTTCAATCATCCCCTGTAATCTCTCTTCATTTATCATACTTGCTCCTTTCCAATCCTAAACATATTTAAGTGTTTGCGAAACTCTCTCTTTTCAAAAGCATAGTTGTGTAAAATAAACAACTTCACAAACAGGGTACTTTGGAGCCGTCAGTACTTAGGTGCCGTTTTTTGGCACCTTATGTACTGTTACGAGCGACAAGTAGTGCAAACGTGCCCTGTGCTGAATTGTTTATTTTACACAACCTGCGGTTTCAAAATCAGAGTTTCGCAATTACCTACCTTTACATATAACCTCTAATTCAGCCCATCAAAATAGTTCTTTATTTTATCCTTAAGCTTTCCCGGATAACTGGAACCGTTTACCTTTTTATATGCCTTTTTCTTATACTCTCCTGAAACCTCTCCATAGCTTACCTTATTTCCGGACCATGTCCGGGACTGGCTGGACTTTTCCTTTGTACTGCTGTTATTGCCATTTGCCTTTCCGGTCAGATTTTCGTCATCTCCTGTTTCTCCGTCGGGAACAGTAATGCTTTCATTGGTCTTTCTGGCGCCCTCCTGTCCTTCTTTGCTGCCGTAATTCCAACCGCTGCCGGAACCATTTCCGCTGCCGCCGTTACCGGAACCGCTTCCATTGCCATTCTGCCCGGAGCTGCCCTGTCCATTCTGTCCGTTTCCAGTGTTACCATTTTGACTTCCATCCTGGTTATTTCCCTGTCCACCGCTGTTTTGTCCGCCACTCTGATTACTGTTCTGGCTGTTGCTCTGGCTGGCATTATTCTGGTTATTACTATCAGAAGAAGCCTTTCCATTAGAATTATGTGCCAAATCGTTCTGGCTGGATGTCATATTGGCAAGAGTCTCATTTAACGCTCTCTGGGCATTGGCATAATTGCCATCCGAATAGGAGGAAGCCTTATATTCCTCTGCCGCCTTTTTCAATGCCTCGTCTCCCATGGAATCCGCCAGCTTTTTCAATTTCTCATATGCTTCCTGTTTATCCCTTTTACTTCCCTTTTCCGCTCTGGCAAGTGCTTCCTCCGCTTCCTTTGCCAAATCCCTTTCCTTTTTCTCCGCTGCTTCTCTGGCTTCCTTTGCTGCCTCACTCATGGTCTCGCCAAGCGTCTTATTCTCTGTCTTCTCACTTGCCATCTCCATTTTCTTCATTATGCGGTCTTCTGCCTTCTTTAAGTCTTCTCTGGAATCCGCCTCTGAAAGCTCTTTCTTTGCAGCTTCTATCTGTTCTTTTATTTCAGCAGCCTCTGTCTCCGGAATATCTTTCTTTTCCTCTAATTTCTTTTCTACCTTTTCCAGACGGGCAATGTCTTCCCCTGCCTCCTCTGCCACATCCTTCCTGACTCTCGCCTCATCCCTTGCCGGCGTATCAATCATACTGCTGATTACAAAGACAAAAGCCAGACCCAGCATCAAAAACACCTGTTTCCATGGAAGACGGATTGGAAACTCCCTGCGTATTTGAAACCGTTCTATAATTTGTAATGCGTCCTTCTTTTGCAGGGTACTAAAGGGGTCATCCTTTCCTTTTAAGAAAAATGCTGTGGATATTTTTTCCTTATGTCCCCTGGCATCTGCTAAAAGTGCCGCCTTCATGGGAGACGGTGTTTTGCGGATACCCATAATAATTCCAATGACAAAGAAAATAATTACAATCCCCGCCGCTGCCGGAACTGCATAGTAAAATGGAATTACCATGGACATAAAAGATAGAATAATTCCTGCAAACAACCCAATTCCCACATATTTTACAAGACTCGTAATAATCTGCCCTTCCCTAAGCCTTGCCCTTACCCTGTAAACAAATTGTTTAATCTTTAAATCCAAAGCCCGGCTCCTTTCCATTCTTATTCTTCTTAGGCAATTGCGAAACTCATTATTTCAAAATGTGAGTTGTGCAAATGTAACAAATTTATGTTTGTAGGACATTTGAGAATACCAGTGCTTAGCGAGGTATTTTCGAGCTTAGCACTGCTGTATTCTCAATTAAGTGCAAACGGTCCGAAAAACATATTTGCTACATTTGTACAACGCAGGCTTTCAAAAATTGAGTTTCGCAATTGCCTATTTATTCTTCTTATTTCTTGTGACACAGATATTTCTTGCCGCCAGCTTCAAAAAACCAAAAGCAACCAGCAGATTCAACACCATAGATACCGGAATCCAGTATTTATACAGATTGCCCAGTGTAAGGGAGGTTGTTCCAGCCCCCTTGATAATCTCATATATGCTGGAGCTGGTCATGGTTCTTACCATAAAATCAAAAATTGGTGAGTAAGGATTCAACATTAAGACAAGAGGCAAAGCCCCCGGCGTTACCTGTGCACCGCTGTGAAGGCTTGCCTGATATGTCTTTACCGCAATACCGGCGTAAAAAATAATCGTGGTGACCACAATAATCACTATCCCGATTACTATCGTCAGCACAGTAGCCATAATAGACTTTTTCACTACACTGGAGCAGAAGATTCCCACACTTCCCACATATAACCCAAGGTACAGAAGCATGACAATCAGTCCAAGCAGCGCCCACCAGCTCATTCCTCCCAAAACAAAGGCAATTGCCATAATAGGAATACTGGACACCATATACATCATAACATTCACCATTGCAGAGCCAAGCTTTCCCAGCGCAATGGAAAACGGTGACATTGGAGTGGTTAACATAATATCAAGTGTCTGGCGCTCTCTTTCCCCGGAAATGGAACCGGAAGTTAAAATTGGCACAATAAGACTTAACAGTCCACACTCCACACATCCCAGAATCGGAAACAGCCAGATAAGAGAAGAATAATCATAACCGGAAAATACTCCTGTCATATTGGTCACTGCGATGACCAGAAGAACAATCAATGTCAAAAATGCATTTACTCCCATTATGGCAAAAGACATTTTTATACTTCTTGAGCCCACCATCAGCTCCTTTTTTAAAATGGGGTTAATATGCCATTTCTTTTTCATTCCTGCGCACCTCCTGTAATCTCAAGGAATAAGGCTTCCAAATCTTCCTTCTCCCTGTAAAAACTGCTGACCAGAATATTGTGCTGCAACAGATTTTTCAAAAGCTGTGCCGCCTCCTGCTCATCACCGGTAAAGGAAATTTGCACTTCCTCCTCGGTAAATGTAACCTTTCCTACCTTCGGCTGCTCCTTTAACACGGTGGATATAAATGCGTGGGCTGCTTCCACATCCTCATAGTCCGGTGTGAAGGCACGCATCCGGATTGGCTGGATGCCCTGGGATTTCTGCATAATCTCCTCTACCTTTCCACTGACAATCAACTGCCCATGTTCCATAATCCCTATGCTGGTACACATTTCCGCAAGCTCCGGAAGAATATGGGAGCTGATAATAATTGTTTTTCCCATGGAGCCAAGATTCTTAAGCACCTCTTTCATTTCAAATCTGGCTCTTGGGTCCAGCCCGGAGTTCGGTTCATCCAATACCAGCAAATCCGGGTTATGGATTAATGCCCTTGCTACGCATAACCGCTGTTTCATGCCTCTGGACAGGGTATCCACGAACTCCTCCTTCTTATCCGACAGATTCACAAGCTCCAAAAGGCCCTCTGCAATCTCATCCACATCCTCTTTTTCCATGCCATACATGGAGCCATAAAATTCCATATATTCCAGCACCTTCAGATTATCATATACCCCAAAGAAATCCGGTACATAACCAACCCTTCTCTTAATATCCTCCGGATTGGTAATCGCATTGATTCCATCCACCAATACAGTCCCGCTGGTTGCTTTTAAGAGACCACACACAATCCGCATGGTAGTAGTTTTGCCCGCACCATTGGGCCCTACAAAGCCAAAAATTTCTCCCTTTCCGATATGGAGATTTAAATTATTTAATGCAAGGAATTTTCCATATTTTTTCGTTAAATTCTGTATTTCTAACATCTACTTATCCCCCCTTGCAGCAATTCTCGGCATATAGTATGTTATCTGGCTGTCTACTGGTTCATATTTTAACATTATAATGTTGCCAGCCATATATTTTTGCAGCTCCGCCCCCGATAGCGTACTGCCATTTTCAAACAGCAGGTCATACGCTCCTGTTTCGTTGTTATATGCATAGACATTGGCAAATCCGTTAGCTCCATAGGTGGAAGAATCTACCGCCTCTGCCCTATCATAAGAAAGATTTTCCAGAGTTGTAATTCCCGGATACCCCTCAAAAGAATATGTGACCGTCACTTCTCCATTATACAGCATACCGTCCGTGTCATATTCTCCCTGGGAAGCAATCTCCATCTGTTTCAGGTTTGGATAATAAATACCCTCCACATCCTCATATTCTGCATGATAAGTCTGGAAAATCACTGCATTTCCCGTCTGCTTGACATTCTCGTCTGCCACAATATCCGGCTGGTAGGAGCTGATTTTTCCCCACACACAACCCTGATTATATGCTTCCTTGTCAATAAAGCTGTTCTCCATTGTGGTATCAATCTGATATGCCGAATAAAGCTCCCGGTCTGAATATAAATTCGGATTATTGCCATAAAGACTTTCAAAGGTTCCATACTCCACCGCCACAATTATCTTAGAAGGGTCGATTGTAACCTGTTCCCCTCTTTTCATATCTCCCACCTGATAAAAATAATTTTCAAAGGTAACCACTACACCCTTTAAATCATAATTCGTATTGTTTGTTATAGTCCCTTCAAAGCCTGTAGTCTTACACTGTAAATCACAGTCAATGGTGCCCATATCATTTTCACTGGTCTTCTTCATATAAAGTGCAGTACTTTCAAATGTCTCATCATTATCCAGCATAATTTCTGTTCCGTCACCCGTTTTTCTTATCAGGAAATCATATTTTCCACCGGAATCGCCGGAATTAAACATACTATAGGAATAATCATCCATATTATAGCGGAATCCGGAATAGCCCTCCTTTATTCTGACTGTATATTCCTGTGCTTTCGGACAGGTAATATTCGCATACACCTTTTCTGTTTTGAAACCATCCTCTATGTCCACAATGGAAAATGTATTTATCAGCGGTGTGCTGACCCTGTAAATGAAACCTGTCAGATAAATAATCCCTGTAAATACCAGTGACACCAGCGGAATGGCAATCCATATTTTTTCCCTCTTTTTACAGGTTTTTAAAATCAGATAAAGAACCGGTCCCACCAACACAACATATAAAAACAGAATACCTCCATACAATAGTCCACTGGGTTTTTTATTGATATCCGCCGTCTTAGCCAGCTGGATACCACTATACATGGTACTTGCATTATAGCTGCCGCCATTTAATCTGGTTAGAACCGCATCCGTGGCTGTCGTCTGTAACAGAAGGCGTGCCATGGCATCCTTATGGGCATAGCTTATAACCGGCTCCATTCCCAGGGAATAGGACAATACAACCACATTACCGGCTCCCACCTTCTTCTGATATGCAGTCTGATTATCTGACAAATCTGTTAATTCTGACGCTCCGTCAAATGCAAATTCAACCAAATCTACATCCTTTATTATATAATCCTCTTCGCGCTGCCGGGTATTTCCAGACTCTTCCTCATTTTCAGTACTCTGCTGCCCATCTGCCACCTCTCCGGCATTTTCAGTGTTCCCTATATTAACAATTTCTCCCCATTTCACATCTTTCTTTTCCAGTTTTCCAATTGTTCCCGTTATAAAATCATCCTTAAAGACATGGAGCACATTCTGATAATTGCTTCCCAGTGACAAAATCAGGACGCCCCCATTATTTACCCACTCCTTCAATGCGGTATACTGTTCATCCGAAAGGCTGGCGGTATCAAAATTATCCAGAATAATATAATCCAGAACAGAAAGTGCCCCACTGTCTGCCGGCAGGGAAGCTTTATTTAATTCCAGGGTACTTACAATACCGGAATAATTACTAAGATTTATTTTAATTCCATCAAAATAATTCAGGGCACTGTAATCGTCACTGAGGATTCCGGTCATGACATTTTCACCTATGGAAACAAGCTTCACCTGCTCCTGCTCCGAATATACAACCTTCCCCTTATCATCTGTGAGTTCAACCTTTATCTTTCCCGAGCTGCCAAGGGCAGAAGGGATAAAGGTAAAGGTTTTTTTCTCTCCCGCCGCCAGTGAAATCTCTTCACCATAGGCAGCGACCTTCTGTCCATTGTCTACCACCGGTACCACACGCAGGGTTCCTGTAAAGTTATTCCTGCTTTCCACAGTAACCTTAATCACCACCGGATTATCATAAGCTGCAAAGCCATCTATTCCACACTCCGTCTCCATGGTAAAATTCTGATTCTTATTTACCTTTTCTGTATCCTGTGCCGCATGGAGTACTAATGCCGGAAACAGCATTACTGATACGGTTACCAGCAGTGCAAACAATGCTGGCAGTCTTTTTATACCCATTCTTTTCATACACCTCTCCTCTTACCCTTTTTCATACTTAGATAATTGCAAAATTTCTTAATATACAACGAGCCAAGTGAGCGTTTCCGTTCATTTGGCCCGGTATTATTTTAGCACATCTTTTCCCTTAAAAATCTTACGTTTTTCTTAATTCATTTAAAAGCTTTCATTAAGACTGCCTTATCTCTTGTATTTCCCTTTTCTCACAAAGGAATGATTTCCTGCCTTTTCCTGCATTTTATCATACTGCTCATACATATCCTGTACACTGTTCTCCAGCAGAAAATAGTGTTTGATGTAAGGCACCATTAAAACCAGCAGCATAAGGATTAACAGCACCATAGAGATTGAGAAATTACTAAATGTATATAAAAATGCCATAACCGTCAAAATGGCAAAGGTCACTGTCACAATCAGGTGAATCAGCCTTTCATGGGCAAAAAATGCAATCTGTACCAGATGCTTTTTCATCTCCTCCTCCCAGTCGATATTGTCATCCTCTGCCTCTAACAATTCATCAATGTACGCTAAATACTGTCTGATTCTGTCTGCCATATGTATATCCTCCTCTAACTTTCCTTTTTGCTAAAGCTTCCTTCTACCACCTATCTGGAGTATATCATTTTCCATACATTTCCTCAATCAAAATAAAGCAATGTCTTTTCTTTCCTAAAGCTTATCCTTTTCACAATCCATAATTTCCCAAAACCAAATCAACAATCAACACAATGTATTCCCTCAGTATATAATGCAGCGTAAATACACTTCCTCCCCTTGCAGAGATTCCGTATACGGAGGCATCCGTATAATCCCTTAAGATAAGCTTTGACCGGAAAATATGAAACCCACTGCTTACAACCGCTATACATTGAGGCTTATCCGTAATTTTCTCTAATGCAAACCGGATATTTTCCACTGTGGTAGTGGATTTTTCCTCGTATAAAATCCTTTCCTTTTCAATCCCCATTTTTTCTAATTCATTGGCGATACATTGCCCTTCACTAATCTCTTCTCCTGTACCCTGGCCACCTGTACCGATTACCTTTGCATTCTCATTTTCAATCAGATACCCATAGGCAGCATCAATCCTCTTTTGCAGCACTTCTGTGGGTTCGGTTCCATTTACAGCTGCACCTAACACAATAATGTAATCACAATTCCTGTCCGCCGTCTCCTTCATATCACCAATTACAAGCCCTACAAATATAACGAAAGTAAGGAACAGGACAAAAAATGCTGTATCAACCAGTACATATATCTTCTGTACTCCTCCGGCCTTTTTCCTGCAGGCAATGAGACCTGTGATACCCAAAATACATAAAACGGCGCCTATGAGCCACCATGCATATAAAATAGATATTCCCTTTCCACCCACCGCAAGACAAATAATATAATAAATAAAGCATATAACACCCAGCAGTATTTCCACACCACTAATGCACCGAATGTATTTTGTCATGTTTTCTCCTTTTCAAACAGCCAAAGCTCCATTACTTTAAATGCACACTTGGAAGATTCCACTGAAAATGGGCTGCCAGCAGCCTAAGAAGCAGCACCAGCGACAAACTGATAATAGCTGCGGCTTCCGAATAACCGGCATATTCCAGAAGAAGATAAATTCCTGCACCTGCAATGGAAGCTGTGGCATAGACATGCTTGCGGAAAATATAGGGTACATTTCCTGCAAATATATCCCTCATAATACCGCCACCAACCCCCGTAATGACACCTACAAAAAGAAGCAGGGCTATATTTTCACTTCCCAACTGCTCCTGTGTATAACGAATGCCAAGAATGGTAAAAGCACCCAGACCAATGGCATCTGAAGTAAGAAGCACTTTATTCCATGCGGCGCTTTTTTCCTCCGTCTGCCGCTTAGACAGGACTGCACCCACAATAAATGCTGCAACAGCTACAGCAATTGCAAGCTCCGCACACCATGGGTCCTGAAACACAACCGGCGGCACCTCCCCTATTATAATATCCCGCAAAATGCCTCCACCTACTGCAGTCACCATCCCCAGCACAATGACTCCCAGCAAATCCATTTCCTTTTTCATGGCTTCAACCGCCCCTGAAACAGAAAAAGCCACCGTCCCTAAGATTTCAAGAAAAACTATCATCCAATTCATACTCTTTTCTCCCGTGTATAATATATTTATGCCATACAGAATAGCTGAACCTTCCTCTATGCCAGAAACTAATTATTTTAGAAACGGGAATATCACATTAAATTATGATATTCCCGCTTTTGATATGTAACCGTCCCCGGTCACTCTAACTATTATGTTATTCCGCCGTTGTTTCCACAACCTTTACTTTAGCATACCACTTTCCCCCAAAGGCACCATTATGAAATGTTAAATCATTGTCAATTACAATTCCATAAGAGGAGGTTGCATGGATTCTCCACTGTGTTCCACAGCCTGCATACTGGATTAACACTACCTTACCTTTATATTTATAGCAAACATTTCCTGCCGCAGTCCTGCTTTTTTTCAGCTTCTTCATGCCGCAATTTTTTTTCAGATAAGAGGCTGCCTCTTTGATTGAAGAAAATTCACCGAAATAATAGGCAATATGCTCCTGATTCTTATATAACAGCGCATCTCCAACCTCCAAATTCCTGGCTGCCTTTTTATTCGCTTTCTTACTACTCTTCCAGGTTGTGATTCCCTTATTAATTGCAATTTTTTTCCGTTTGCCCCATACCCATTTCTGTTTTGATTCATTATATACTGCCGGCTTATAAGATATCTTTAATTTTCCGGAACGCTTCCATACATACGTTGAACGTCCGGATATTATTTTTACATCCTTTAACGCATGGTTTTCTGCTCCCTTTTCTCCTAAATTTTCCAGCACCCAGGCTGCATATGCACTACAGTCCATTTTCCGATAAGGAGTGCCCAGCTTTTTACTCATAAGCTTTCGCAGCTCATCCTGATTTATAGTATAGCCCTGTCTCTTATACACATCTGACGCTGCCGACGAATAGCCTTGTGTAGA
>ENA-OYZN01000202-OYZN01000202.1-human-gut-metagenome-genome-assembly--contig:-NODE-202-length-36883-cov-14.408276_pt1 | contig 36883 bp, 40 predicted proteins | sample MGYA00243294_ERZ653483 | MGnify/ENA primary metagenome ERZ653483 (study PRJEB26926, sample SAMN06165155) | human gut metagenome | biome: ENVO:00009003; feature: ENVO:2100002; material: ENVO:00002003... | reverse complement strand
CCGAGGGTTTGGGACACTTCCCAACAAGCAATTTTCAACCGACGCGCCGCAGCGCAGGAGGGCGAAAATACGGAAGTGGGTACCCGCTTCCTATGCTTGCTAAGAAAGTTTTTCCTTACTTCCTACTACGGAGCTATCCCCAATTTTGCCAAACTTCCGCAAAAGAAAAACGCTGCAATCCGAAAAAAGATTACAACGCTTCCTAAATCCTATTCAGTTTTAAGCCGGACATTACTATTCGCCCTCTTTTTCGACTTCTGCAATCTCTTTCGCCGTTGCAGTCACAATCCGTATGCCGTTATCACTCATTTCATCAAGGAGCGCGTCAAGCTGCCGCCGCTGCGTGTTCTTCTCTGGCGGCGTATCTAACAGGAATTGGTCTACGGATATATGATAGCGGCGCACAAGCTCGAAAAAGATTTGCAGGCTTGGGTGCTGCCCCTTATTCTCAATGTTCGCAAGGTAGCGAGGGGAAATAAACATCTCGTCGCTTACTTTCTTGCGGCTCTCTTTGCGCTCTTTCCGCGCGTCCTTTATCGCTTGCCCTAAAGCCTTAAAGTCGTATTTTTCTACTGGTCTTTTTGCCATATTCATTCACCCTATTACATTCTACTGTTCCTCTTTTCCTTTGGATATGCCTACACAGTTCTAAGTATTAGCCAAAATAATTCTCTTTGTGCACTTGATGAATGAACAATATTCATTGACATTTAAAAACTTCTGCGTTATAATAAGCGTCGGAAAGGAGGATTGAACATGGCTGATGTAAAAGAAAATTCAAAAGCAGCTTTCAATCAACAAGCAGCAACCTATGACAATGATATAAAGGGACAGCACGCGCGTTCTCTTTATCCCGTCATATTAAAAAAACTTTCTGAAATCCCTTACCATACAGCTTTAGACTTGGGCTGCGGGACGGGCGAAATGATAAAGCTCATTTTGCAACAGGACAAAGACAAATCTTTGTACGGGATTGACCTATCAGAAAAGATGTTAGAAGTAGCAAGGGGGAAACTTGGAAATCATGCAAATCTTGTATTAGGAGATAGTGAGCAGCTCCCGTTTTCTGACAGCTTTTTTGATATTGTTTATTGCAATGACTCTTTTCATCATTATCCTGCACCGGATAAAGTGCTTTCAGAAGTATGCCGAGTTTTAAAGCCCGGTGGAACTTTTATTATGTGTGATTGTTGGCAACCTGCAATTGGACGGGTAATTATGAACTTTTACATGAAGCATAGTAAGGAGGGTGATGTAAAGATTTATTCAGAACATGAAATACGAGAATTATTTTCCGGTCATTTCTCTAAAATCATATGGAAACGTATCGGTAATACTTCCTGTATGGCTTGTGGGATAAAATAATCTTACAAAATGACTGGTATTCAATCATTGACTTTATGTTTAAAGACTGCTATCATAAGAAAAGGAGGTGCAGTATGCGTATTACGAAAGAACCAGAAGAACGCAAGCAGGAAATATTAGATACTGCTATGCGGATATTTTACGAAAATGGATATGATAAAACCTCTATTGCGGATATTGCAAAAGCCATTGGCGTTGCACAGGGTTTATGTTACCGATATTTTCCGTCAAAAGAAGCTCTTTTTGACAGTGCGATAGACCAATATGCCGAAGAACTTGTAAGCCGATTTTCTGTCCCGCCAGATAGTGACAAGCTGACATTGAGAGAACTTATTGAAACAATGCCTGTTATGGTAGAAACAGAAAATAACGATTACTATAAGACACTTCACGTCGTGGAAAATAAAAAATTTCACGATCAACTTACTTTGAAAGTTTGCGAAAAACTTTCTAAGATAGTTATTAAGCTACTCGAACAGGCAAAAGAAAAAGGCGAAATTAGCATAGATGATGTTCAAACAGCTGCTTTCTTTTGCGTCTACGGACAAATCGGTATTTTACTTGACAGAACCTATACCGCAGAAGAAAAAGAAAGACGTATTCGTGATTTTCTGATTTATGCACTAAGATTATAAGGCGGCTCCCTGCTCTGGTAGGGAGCAATCTTACAACACATTGATGAATGATTTTCATTCATAATTGGAGGAAACACAATGAGTGACCCATCACGTTTTACAAGTATATATGAATATTATACTTTCATTTATGCCATAAGCTATATGATGTTAGTGGAACTTGGTATATGGATTTACAATTTCAAAGGTTGGTTAAAGAAGTCAAATAAGAAAAATAATGACTACGGAACAATTCTGATTGTAATGTTGGGGTGTTGGAGCAGTTTTTATTTCAGTACCTATTTCAGAAGTCAACAATTTATCCAAATAGTAGGAGAAATTCTTCTTCCCCATGCTTTCTATTATGTGGGCTTGGCTTCTATTCTTATAGGTACAACATTACGCGCCTATGCCGTCTGGAGCCTAAGACATTCTTTCACGCTCTCTGTTAAAACGGGGGGCAATCAACAGTTAGTTACAACCGGAGTTTACCGCTACATTAGAAATCCTGCTTATGCCGGAACAATTTTAAGTATGCTTGGAAATGCTTTTTGTTTCCGGTCTGCCTTTTCGCCTTTAGTTGTTTTACTAATTATGGCTATCTGCTATGGAATAAGAATTAGGGTTGAAGAAAAGGCATTATATGAGTGCTTTGGAGAGGAATTTAAAAATTATTGTTTCCATTCGTGGAGATTGATACCGCTTATATGGTAATTGGCTACCTCTTTGGTAGCCCTTAAATATAATCTATATATGAATGTTATTCATTCATTGGAAGAAAGGAAGTTTTAACAATGCCAACAAAAATTGATTTTATTGGAGGAAATACAAGACGTTGCTTAATGGCTATGGCTTTGCCCATGATTGCCGCAATGTTCCTTAACATGGCTTATAACCTTGTTGATAGTTTATGGATTGGCAACCTTTTGGGAGAAACTGCCTACGCCGCATTGACAAATTCAACACCGATTATTCTGATACTAACGTCCGTGGCTATGGGAGCTACAAATGGTGTATCTATTTTGCTTTCGCAGGCGATTGGAGCCAAAGACAAAAGAAAAACGGAAAGCCTTATTGCTACTTCGCTTATCGTTGCGATTGTATTTTCATTGCTGGTTACATTAGTGCTTGAGTTGTCCCTGCCCTTTATTTTGAAGGCTTTGAATACACCTACTGAAACCTATGACATGGCGTATAGCTATCTTGCAATCTATGTCCTTGGCTATGTAGCTGTTTACTTGTATCTGTATTTTACAGCTGTTTTAAGAAGTTTTGGCAATTCCATGTTTCAAGCGGTTGCCATGTTAGTATCAACCGTTTTGAACGCAATCCTTGACCCTATTTTTATCCATTTTATCGGGTTCCATGGTTCTGCGATTGCAACCTTGCTTTCACAAGTCGTTTGTCTGGTTTTCATGGTTGTCTATCTGAAAAAGAAAAAATTATTTTCTCTGCATATCACTTGGTTTGATAAAGCTGATGTTTTACCTCTTATTCAAAAAGCTATACCTTCTGTCATTCAGCAAAGTATTCCGGCGGTAAGCACAACATTTTTGACTGCATTAGTAAGCACATATAGTATTACCGCGATTGCTGCGTATGGCATTACCGGAAAATTGGAAACTATTCTTTTTTATCCTGCTATGGCGTTGAATATGGTCTTGACTACAATCGTGGGACAGTGTATCGGGGGACAACGAGCCGACCGCGCAAAAGACTATTTAAAATGCGCCTTGAAGTACGGGTGTTTACTGCTCTTAATTCTCTCTATTGTTATTGTGGCTTTTTCAAGACAATTATCCGGCTTCTTTGTTAATAGCTCTGATGTGGCAGCTATTGTCGGAGTGTACTTTTCGATTGTAGGTATCGGTTATATTTTGAACACAGTGACAAACAGTTTTCTTGGAGTATTGAACGGATTTGGAAAGCCTGCAAAAAGTATGCTGCTGATGATTTTTTACTATATCGTCGTCCGTATGCCTTTGGCGTATCTCTTTTCATTTTTGGACTTTGGGTTAAACGGTATATGGACTGCCGTACTTATCAGCCATATCTGCGCGGCAGTAGCTTCAATTATCGTAGCAACCTTGCAGTTTAGAACTCAAAAATAATTTACAAATATGATTTAACCGCCGTTTTCCTTTTTTTAAATAGAAAAGCGGAGGGTGTGTTAAAGTCGCTCTTTTTGGAGATACGGCGGTATCTTGGAGGTATCGCCGTGTCCTTTTTTATTGCAACCAGACCACCTAATTCATCAAAAAAAGCCCGACCGCCGCCGGGTATCTTTCTATCTATGAGTATGAACTATCAAATCATCTGAATACTGCTTACAATTCCTATGCGCCTGTCCGCGTTTTTGCGGACAGGCGCATTTTGTATTTTCTCAAACTTTTTTTGAGAAAAATACCGCAGCTTCCGGCTTTTCTAAAATCCTTGGTGTTGAGGGGTTACGAAAGGGGAAGTCATCACCCGCTTTCGCGGTTGCGAAAGGAGGTGAAACCATGAACGAGCCTATTCGTACCCAGTGGCAAATCCGGTGTGCTTTTAACGGTTTTTGCAAGCGGACGTTGAAAAATGAAGCTATCAACGCCCACAGGGACACGCGGCGGCGACAGATACGCGAAGTTAGTTTTTCAGACTTGACCCCGCAGGAGGAAAATCAGCTTTACACCTACGACACATACTTTGCGAATGATGAAGCTGAAAAATCCTTTTGTGTGGCAGGAAAGGAAATTACCGCGAAACTGCTTGCCGACGCCCTGCACAGCTTGCCGGACGAGAAGCGCGAAGCCGTATTACTGTATTACTTCTTTGATATGAATGACGCGGAGATTGCAAAACTCCGCGACGTTCCGAGAAGTACGGTACAGTATCGGCGGACAAGCTCTTTTGAACTGTTAAAACGCTATTTGGAGGAACACGCCTATGGAAAAAATGATTGGTAACACCGAACAGGACGAGCGCGGCTTACTGCCTTACCCGGTAATCATAGCCGCAGCAAAGGGCGACCCGGAAGCCATGCAGATTGTCATACATCATTATGACAGCTACATAGCCACCCTATCAATGCGGAAGCTCCGCGACGAGCGCGGAAATTCCTACTACGGCATTGACGAGGACATACGCGACCGCTTGCGGTCAAAGCTCATGCGGGCTGTCCTTTCATTCGAGGCCTGATGTGATATACAGGCAGCGTCCCCTTTCCGCAGCCTGTATCTTTCCGGCCTGGTTCTGCACCTTGACAAAGAAAGCGACGCAAGATAACGGCGACGCAGTATAGGGCAAATCGGGTACGTCCTTTTTGCGCCGAGCCATACGGAGGGTGCGCCATGACGCTTTTCCTATTAGGAGAAGCCGAGCGAGAAACACCGCGACGGGAAGCGAGTTAGCAGCTTGCGGGCGACGACACGCATTGAGGGGAGATAAGCCTTTACAGCCACAGTCCGAGCGTTCAGAGCGTCGCAGGCAATGGGTAAAGCTGCCTTAAATGAGCAGGGGTGAAATTCCCGCGAGGTTGTGCTAACAGCCGCCCGATAAAAGCCCACTTTTCGTAATTTGACCTTTTAGCCATTTTATGAAAGGGGGTATTCTTATGGCAAAAAAGGAAACTGGAAGCCCCGCTATCCCTGTATTCCCTATGTTAAAGACCGTTGAGCAAATGAGCAAAGTTAGCGGTATCGGGGAAAATAAACTGCGCGAGCTTATGGATAGCGGCGAGCTTGAATATATACAGAATGGAAACCGCCGTTTGATAGCTGACGCTGCTATTTGGGACTGGTATCACAGAGCAAAGACAGCAGCAAAGCCCCCGGCACATCAAGGGGGTTAAGCTATGGCTATATCTGCAAGACAAGTAAAGAATAAACGCGACAGTAACGGTGTGCTGACCGGGCGACCGGGCACCGTTTATGATGTGAATATAAAGTACACCGCCCCAGACGGGCGAAAGAAATCCTATGCTAAGAAAGGCTTTACGACCAAAAAGGAAGCGACGCAGCATGAAGCAGAAATGAAAACGAAGCTCCAAAATCCGGGGCAAATCGCTTCCATTGCTTCACAGCGAAAACAGACCGTTGCAAGCTACCTTAATGATTGGGTGGAAAGCTATGCAAGAGTAAACTTGCGCCCCTCTACCTATGACGGGTACAAAAAGACCATTGCAAACTACATCAATCCATATATCGGCGGCGTTACCCTTAATCAACTTACCCCCGCTATGGTAGACAAAATGTTTCAGCAGATTATTGACAAAGGCTTGAAGCCGTCCACCGCAGCCGGGGCTAAACGTGTTTTGAGCGTGGCGTTGAGCCATGCCCGGAAATACCGCTATATCGAAACCAACGCGGCAAAGGACACGCTTACGAAGTTTGGAAAGAGCGACAAGACGCCCGATCCCTACACGCCGGAACAGGTAAAAGCACTCATGCAGCGCGTCGAGGGCACCGTTTGGGAAATGCCTGTTATTTTAGGCGGGCTTTATGGTATGCGCCGTTCTGAAATTTTGGGCTTGCGTTGGCGCAATGTAGACTTGGAAAACAACACCTTTGACGTTTCCGAGCAGCTACCCTTTAAGGTGCCGCCGAAAACAAAAGTTATTGAGGAAATGGCACCGCCGAAATCCAACGGGCGAAAGCTGCCTATCACGGAGCTTGCCCGCCCGTTCTTTCTCAAACAGTTTGCTATGCAGGAAGCACAGCGCGGACAGGCAGAAAAGGACGGCAAGCCTTACTACGACAATGACCTTGTTGTGGCGAAGCCGGACGGTTCGCCTATCTCCGCGTCGTGGGTATCTTCACAGTTTGGCAAGCTGCTTGAAGATTTGGATATGCCGCATATCCGCTTTCACGATTTGCGCCATACGGCAGCTACGAATATGCACCAACTGACAGGCGACTTCTACACAGTAGGCGAAGTGTTAGGACATACACTTGCGGGTATTGGCGTATCGCTTGGGCTGTCTATGAACTTTGAAGCTGTTACCGCCCGTTATGTGGACGTGCGGCTTGAACGCAAAAAAGAAGTCCTGGACGCTTATCATGGAGCAGTTAAGCAGGCTGACCCGGCAAAGGCAGAGAAAGCCGAGCCGAAGAAAACAAAGAGCGCAGCAAAGAAAAAGAGTAGCGATATTGAGCTTTAACCGCTGTATCTCTTTACTGCTTCTTATATCACTTTATAGCCCCGCATGGGATTTTGGCACCATTTGGGCACCATTTACCAAAAATACACCACAAAAACAGGCAATAAAAGAAACGCCGAGAACGCGCAAAAACATAGTGTTTATGCGGGTTTCCGGCGTTTTCTAATCCCTCAACCGACCTAAAATCATCTTGTGCGAGAGAGAATAATTCTACTATTTTTTATATATACTATTTTCCCATAGGATGATATACTTATTCACAAAAACGATGGGAGCGCAGTATATGGCTGAATGGACAAAATGGGATAAGCGCTTCATGGAGCTTGCGGCCACCATAGGCACATGGTCCAGCTGCTATCAGGAGAACCGCCACATAGGCGCTGTCATAGTCAGGAACAAACGAATCATCACCACCGGCTACAACGGCGCGCCCGCCGGGATAAAAAGCTGCTTCGAAAAGGGCGAATGCATGAGGCGCCGCTTAGGCATACCCTCCGGCACGCGGCATGAGCTGTGCTATGCCATACACGCCGAGCAAAACGCCATAATACAGGCTGCGAAGCTGGGTATATCAATAGAAGGGGCAACCATGTACTGCACCCATCAGCCCTGCGTCATCTGTGCCAAGATGATAGTAAACAGCGGCATATCAAGGGTGGTATACGGCGAGGGCTACCCCGACGAGTTCTCTTTGGAAATATTCAAAGAGGCAGGGGTGGAGCTGACGAAATTCGACCAATAATATTTCAGGCAGTAAAGGCCAGCGGAAACGCTGGCTTATTTTATTTGTTTTATTTGCCCGTATTGACAAGCGGGGCGGTATATCGTACCATATATTTGTCCCGTGTGAGACAAAATTATCCGTTGGAGCTGACCATGACCGATATTAAAATTAGTGCCGCCGACCTCAAGGCCATACGCAGCTGTCCGCTGTTTAACGGAATGGACGACGGGGAGCTTGCAGGGCTTCTCTCCTTTGAGGGCTGCTCCATATGCGATTTTTCCGCCGGAAAAATGCTGCCTGCCGACTGTATGCTCGTTGTGCTTTCCGGCAGCGTCACAATAGAAAAGCTGGCCTCCGACGGCAGATATCTGCTCATGCGCGAGGCAAGGCCTTCCGAGGCCCTAAACGTATCCCGGGCCTTTTCGCCCGATGAGGACATAAGCAGGCTCACCGCCGGAAAGGGCTGCCGCGTGCTCTTCATGGACGGCAGCTTCGTTACCGCAGCTCTGAAACGGGGGGGCAGCTTTGCAGTCAACTTTGCGGAATTCCTGGTGGGCCGGGTGCTGTTCCTTAATAAAAAAATAGCTTCCCTCGCCGGGTATTCCGCCAGCAGCAGGCTGACGATGTATATTGAGGACAACGCCTCGATTCAGGACGGAGTAATGCAGCTAAGGCTTCCCTGTAGCCTTACCGACTTCGCGGAGATGCTTGGCGTAGGCCGCGCCTCCCTTTACAGGACGCTGGACGCCATGGAGGCGGAGGGAAAGATCACCCGCCGCGGACGAAATATCATAATAAATAAGTATAAAAACAAATTTATACATACTTAAAACCATCAAAAAGGAGAAACACTTATGAAAAAGCTCACCGCACTGATGATGTCCCTGCTCATGCTGCTGCTCTGCGCCGCCTGCGCCCCAAAGGAGCAGCTCACCGTAAACGTTGCCGCAATGAAGGGCCCCACCGGCATAGGCATGGCCCAGCTCAGTTCCCTTGCGGAGGAGGGCAAGACCGAGTACAATTATTCCATAACCTACGCGGGCAGCCCCGATGAAGTCACAGGCGGACTGATATCCGGCGAGCTGGACATAGCCGCCGTGCCCGTGAATCTGGGCGCAGTACTCTTCAACAAAACTGATGGTCAGATACTCACCGCGGCCGTCAATACCCTGGGCGTGCTGTACGTAGTGGAAAATGGTAACAGCGTACAATCCATAGCCGATCTCGCAGGCAGGAAAATATTGGCTGCCGGACAGGGCAGCACCCCCGAATATATATTAAACTATATTCTGGATAAAAATGGCTTGGCCGGCTCTGTGGAAGTTGAATATGCCGCCGAGCACGCGGAAGCTGTGACCAAGCTGGCCTCAGGCGAAGCAGATATAATAGTAGTGCCTGAGCCCTTTGTGACCACAGCCCTCAGCAAGGCGGAGGGCTCCCGCATCGCGCTGGACCTCACCGCCGAGTGGGAAAGCGTATCCGACGTTCAGCTGGTTCAGGGCTGTCTGGTGGTGCGCAAGGCCTTTGCCGATGAGCACCCCGAGGCGCTCAAGGCATTTCTCAAGGAATACGCCGCTTCCGCGAAGTACGCTGTCGATTCTCCCGCAGAGGCCGGCGCGCTGGTGGAAAAGTACGGCATAATGGCAAGCGCGGCTCTTGCCGAAAAGGCCATACCCAACTGCAACATAGTCTGCATAACCGGCGAGGAGATGCAGGTCATGGTGAGCGGCATGCTGAAGGTCCTGTTCGACGCCAACCCCAAGTCCGTGGGCGGCAAGCTGCCCAGTGACGATATGTTCTATCTCGGATAATACCTGATCCTCAAGGAGATACATGAAGGACTTACTGAAGCACTCCGCCGTAGCCGCCGCATGGCTGGCGCTCTGGCAAATACTGTATCTTACGCTGGGGAGGGCAATAATACTGCCCTCTCCTCTTTCGGTTGCCCGGCGCATGGCGGAGCTTATAATAACGCTGCCCTTCTGGCGGGATATCGCCGCATCTCTTATACGCATACTCATAGGCTACCTTTCGGCCCTCGTAACAGGCGTAGCCATTGGCATACTTACCGCCAAGTCAAAGGTAATGGACGCATTCCTTTCCCCCCTTTCCAGAATAGTCCGGGCCACCCCTGTGGCCTCGTTTATAATGCTGCTGTTCCTGTTTCTCACCAAGGAACACATACCCATTGTGACGTCCTTTCTGATGGTCATGCCGGTGGTGTGGTCCAACGTATACGAGGGCATAACCGGAACCGACGTAAAGCTTCTGGAAATGGCAAGGGTATTCAGGCTGAGCTTTTCGGATACTCTTCGCCACGTATACCTGCCCGGCATAATGCCCTTTTTCATGGCGGCGGCCAAGGCGGGCATGGGCCTCGCGTGGAAGGCGGGGATAGCCGCAGAGGTGCTGGCCTCCCCCTCCCTCAGCATAGGCACAGAGCTTTATAACGCAAAGATATACCTTGAGACGGTAGACCTTTTCGCATGGACCGCCGTGATAATACTTATAAGCATCACCCTTGAGCGGCTGTTTGTAAGGCTTTTGAGGAGGATATATGATACGCCTTGATCACGTTTACAAGGGCTTTAACGGCAATGCGGTGCTGGAGGATATATCCCTCGCCCTGCCTGAAAAGGGCTTCTGCGCCATAACCGGCCGCTCAGGCCGGGGCAAGACTACCCTGCTGTACCTCATCGCGGGGCTTTATAAGCCCGACCGGGGCAGCATACAAAGGAACGGCGAAACGATCAGCATGGTATTTCAGGAGGACAGGCTGCTGCCCTGGGAGACCGCGGCGCAGAACGCCGCCATAGCCTCCACCCGGGAAATTGCGGCTAAGCTTCTTACCGAGCTTGGCCTTGGCGCCGAGCTGGACAAATATCCTAAGGAGCTTTCCGGCGGAATGAAGCGCAGGGTATCCATCGCACGGGCGTTGGCCGCCAAAGCGGACGTATACATAATGGACGAGCCGTTTAAAGGCCTTGACCCCGAAACGCGCTCCGCCGTATTCGGCGTAATACGCCGCCGCACCGATGGCGCTCTGCTCATCATGGTGACTCACGACCCCACAGACGCCGAGTGTGCCGATATGCGCATCGACCTATGAGATAAGGCCCCTTTCGGGGCCTGTTTATTTGCGGTAAAGCTCGTTCAGCTCCGCCGCAGGGCGCGGCCTTACGGCTATGCGCGGCGACGGAAGGGCATAATCAAAATTGTTATTGTATCTGGGGTCGCCTCTGATGAGCGTATCCCTCACTGTATCGTAGTATCGCATCCTGTCCTGCCCGTCGGCATCCGCGACTTTCTGTATCCTGCCGTGATACTTCATTACGACGTTTGGCGCGTATATGAGGCTGTAGCCCCTCCTGTCCAGCCGCGTGCAGTACTCGGTATCAAAGCCCGTCTCGTTGAAGCTTTCGTCAAAGCAGCCCGTGTTAAAGAATAAGTCCATCGGGGTCATCATGCACACCCACGACAGGGCTGATACGGTGCGCAGTGTGCCTGTAAAGCGAAGCTTTTGCCCGCTTTCCCGGTCGTCCGGCGTCCCTGCGTATGGGCTGCCCTGCCAGCCCCCTATGCCTATTGTTATGCCGGTATATACCAGCCTTCCGTCCTGGCCGATAAGTTTGGGGCCTACCCCTCCGCAGCCGCGGCGCTCTGACTGAGACAGCATGTCATACAGCCAGTTTATGCCCAGCGCCTCCACATTGCTGTCCATGAAAAGGCAGTTTTCCCGGTCAGCCTCCTTTGCTGCGGCGTTGAGCAGCGCCGGCATTGGCATGCCTTTTCCGCAAAACACCTTCGCCGCGCCGTTGCGCCGGAGTATGTCGTAATATTTCAGCGTCTGTCCGTCGGTGCTGCCCCCATCGGCAATTATTATTTCCACCTGCTTCTGCCCTCTCAGCGAACCGTCCATGCTGTTGAGCAGCCTCATAAGGGGAATATGTGAGTTTTTGTTGTATATGACGATCGCGGCGCTGGGCCGCCTTATTATAGCCTCTACTCTGAAGCTTCCCCTCCATTCCCCGGGAAATACCCTTATATCGTCATTTTTCCCAAGGTGGTTTTCCAGTACCTGCCGCCCCTTAGGGCCTATATCCCTCCTGTCGTGCGCCGTGTACAGCACCTGCTGTATATGGCAGGCGCTGCTGCACCTGTCTGCCAGCCTCAGATTATAGGCGTATCTGTCGCAGCCTGTGATCCCCGTCATTCCTCCGGACGCTTCAAACAGTGCCCTGCTCGCCATAACGCCGCGGCCCAGCATATCGAAGCTGTACTGTGTCACCCTGTCCATGCATGGCTTGAACAGCGGATCGCACCTTTGCCCCTCCTCCAGCCTGTCTTCGTCGCAAAATATCAAATCATTGCCCTCGGTATTTTTTGCGAAGGTATACAGCGCGTCCGGGCGGAGAATATCGCCCGGCCACATATACATGATAAAGTCGAACTCGTCCGTCTTAGGGCTTTTGGAGATTATCCACCGGCTGTAGGTCTGTTCCTTTACGGAGTCCTCGGTGAGCCGTCTCAGTTCATCCCCGCCCTCTCCCGCTATGGCTACGGCTATCACGGGCATTCCGGAAAAATCCTCCCTTCGCTGTGCCGCAAGCTGCTCCTCCGTAGGGGAATTCTCAATGACATATTCATCGTATCTTTCGTCGACGCGACAGACGCCCCCGGGCTTTTGACCCAGGAGCGTCTTTGCAAAGTCGAATATGCTGTTTTTGTTGTTATCGCTCCTGCTCATATGAGGAGTCTGCCCAATTACTTGAGTCCTAATTCCTTCGCCACGTCAAGATTCTTGTATGCGTACTGCCAAGGGTCGTCGTAATCGGGCGCGTCGGCATGCTGTATGCCTCGGCACGCACCCATGACGCACTTCATCATAGACTGGGCGTAGTCCCGGTACAGGTCGTTTCTGCAGTAAGCCCTGCAGTTGGCCTTGACTTCCATTTCCCGGCGTTCGTTGCGTATGCCAAGATTGTGCTCGCGCTTGACCGCGCCTATCTCCCGGGCCACATCCATGCGCCGCTCAAAGAGCTCTATAAGCTGGCGGTCTATCTCGTCTATCTGGCCGCGAAGCTCGGCTATCTTCTCCTCATGGGGTTCCATAGGCTGATCTCCTTATATCTTTTCCGGCTCTTCCACCGGCTCGTCTGCCAAAGTGACGGATTTTATCACCATATCTATCTTGGGCCTGTCCCTAAAGTCTGTGGGAACGGAGGCGATTTCGTCCACTATGTCCATTCCCTCAACCACCCTGCCGAATGCCGCGTACTGGCCGTCAAGGTGGGGCGCGTCCTGGTGCATTATGAAGAACTGGGAACCTGCGCTGTCCGGCCGCATAGAGCGCGCCATGGATATGACACCCCTCTTGTGCTTCAGGGGATTCTTGAAGCCGTTAGATGAAAACTCGCCCTTTATACTGTAGCCCGGGCCGCCCATGCCTGTGCCGTCGGGGCAGCCGCCCTGTATCATAAAGCCGGGTATGACTCTGTGGAATATCAGGCCATTATAGAAACCCTTGTCCGCAAGGCTTACGAAGTTTTTTACTGTGTTAGGCGCGGCCTGCCTGTCCATCTCCAGCTTTATCCTGCCTCCGCCTTCCATTTCGATTATTACCATTATAATATTCTCCTTTTGCTTTTTTGTATTATATCACAGGCTTAAAGCCTCATCAATGCAGCATCGTCATGGCCAGCGCACCGTAAAGGTTGAACATCATTCCCGCAGCCATAATAAACGCCGAAATCCCCCCCGGTTCTTCTTTTTTCAGCAGCAGATACATAAGGGCCATGGGCAGCATGTCTACCGTATACCTTGCGCCGAACTGCCAGCCGCCCAGCGTCTTATGGGCGCATAGCAGCAACAGCTCCGCGAGTATGGCAATCACTATGCATAGCCGCACCCCATCAAGCTTTTTCTGACGCACGTCCTTTACCACCCCGGCGAACCATATGAGAAACATCGGATTGGCAATGTAGAACATAAACCCATCGAATAAGGGATATTCGAGCGTCAGGCCGGCCTTCAGCGTCACCGGGCGAAGCAATAGATTATAAAGATTGGGAAGTATATAGCTCAGGCTGAACTGTCCCTTTTCGCTCCCCGTGAATTCAGGAAGATAGTTGTGGCCGAATTCCAGCACATCGCCGAAGCGGGCATAGTTATACAGCATATAGCATAGGGCTATGAACGCAGGTATTATGAGAGACCGTATCTGGCCGCGTATTCTGTCCGCCCTCGGCCTGTCTCTATCCATCATGTAAAAATACGCCATAAGGGGCAGAAACATACAGGCCGAAAACGGCCTGCACCCAACCGCAAGGGCGGCCATGGAATACGCCGCCACCCGCATTTTTTGCTGCGTGAAATAAACGCAGGCTGTCAGCAGCAGCATATTCAGGCCCTGGGCAAGGAACCATACTCCGCCCGAGGTGCTCATCCAGAGCATGTTGCTTCCCCACACGTAGGCTATGGCGAAGAACACGGCCCTGTCCTGCTTCATACCCGCCTTTTTTAATATCTTACAGGCGATCATGGCGGTAAATATGCCGTAAAGCGCGGATACCAGATTGCTGGGCGTCCTCTCGCCGAAAAGCAGCACGAGCGGCAGCATCACAACGCTGGGCAGAGGCGGGAAGGAAAGGTAGTATTTGCCGTTGTAAACCGCAAGCTCCAGCCATTCGTAATTCTTCCCCATATCCAGCCTTCCGGAAAGCCAGGACATGGCCTGAAGGGAGTAGCTGTCCCAGCAGTTATAGGAAAGCAGTGTGCCGCCAAAAAGCATATGTATAAATATGTAGCCCAGCAGCATCAAAGCCGGTATGCAGAGCATACCGGCATCCATGCTTCCGAGTTTTTTAAGCAATTCTTTCATAGACCTATGATACTCTCAAAGCCTCAAATTATCAAGCTCTGCGTCCTCCCCGCCCGCAGCACAGGCCCTCCGTCATCACTGCGAGGAACTCCGTTATTGTGGGCATGCAGCATACATCGTACGCGCCAAACAGCTCTTTGAGCTTGTCGTTGCCCGTATCCCACGTGCGCTGTATGGCAAAGCGTATACAGCGCTCCATGGCCGCCCGCTTTATGCCGAATTTTTCCTCCACCAGCCGGTACATTTCCCCAGCCGAGCCGTACAGTCTCTCCGGCTCCATTCCCGTCTTTTCCAGTATGCACAGCACATAGGCATAGCCTTTGTATTTTGGGTGCATACCTACCGCCCTCAGCATATTCGCCGCGCTTCTCTTCTCATACATATTATTCTTCCCCCGATGATTTATATAATTTTGAAATGACAGCGGGTATAAATGAAAGACCTGATTCATTTTGATGTTGTACTTCTACTGTACTTTGCTGCAATATTCCGGTCAATGTATTCGACAAAAGGCAAAAGTTTATTATATAAAAGTGCCATCCAGGATATAAGCTATTATTCATATACCGAATATCATTCATGCGGTTTTCTCATACTAACCATTAGAAAGTAGGTTAAGCATATCTTTCTATGTACCTTGCATTAATCCCTTCACGGCGGTATAATTGATACAATAAAACAGAGAAATGATTTTCCCGCTATTCGTCTGTTCGCATTTATTTTTTTCATTTCCCATCTTCATTTTAGATGGGCTGACTGCAAATTTCAGCTGTTTTTCAGGTTACTGTAGCGTAATAGTTTAAGCAATAACTTTATTATGCTTTTAGGCGGTGTTAATTTTAAGTTAAGATGCCGCTTTGAAGGCGAAATCATTATCGCTTATATTTTTTTGAAAGAGGGTAAATCTATGGAACAGAAACAACAGTGGGGCAGCCGCTTCGGCTATCTAATGGTAGCCGCCGGCGCGTCCATCGGTCTCGGCAACATATGGAAGTTTCCTTATCTGGCCTATCGTGGAGGAGGCGGCGTATTCCTTGTAGTGTATCTTCTTGTGGTGCTTGCTCTGGCCAAACCCATGGTGGAGATGGAAACGGCCATAGGCCGCCACAGCGGCCTTGACACCGTCACAGCCTTCGAGTGCATCAATCCCAAGTGGGGCTTCGTGGGCTGGATAGGCAACCTCTGCACGATAATGATAAATTTCTACTACGTAGTAGTAGGCGGATGGGTGCTTCGCTACCTCTGCCAGTTCATATTCGTGGGCAACTTCGGCGGCGATCCCAGTGCCTTCTTTAAGGGCTTCACCTCTGATCCCGTGCAGCCCATCATCTGGTCAATGATACTTCTGATATTCGTATCTGCCATGCTTCTCTTCGGCATTACCACCAAGGTTGAAAGGCTTGCCAAGTTCATAATGCCTGCACTGATACTCATGCTCATCATCTGCGGCGTGTACGCCTGCACCATAACAGACGGCGCGGCGGGAGGGCTCAAGTATTATCTGCTGCCCGATTTCAGCAAGTTTACCGTCAAGGTGTTCGCAGACGCCGTAACGCAGGTGCTGTTCTCGGTGGGCATAGGCTGGAGCCTTTTCATAACCCTCGGTGCAAACATACCTAAAAAGAACAACCTGAGGAGCGACGCTCTGTTCGTAAGCTTTGCCGATACCTTTGCCGCTGTTCTCGCGGGCTTCGTCATCATCCCCTCCGCCTTCGGCGCAGGCATAGACGTTCAGAAAGGCCCGGCACTCGTATTCGAGGTCATGTCCGGCATATTCCTCAACCTGCCCGGCGGGCGCATAATAGGCAGCTGCTTCTTCCTTGCGCTGATATTCGCGGTCATCTCATCCCTGTTCAGCTTCTTCGAGACAAATATCCGCACCGCCGAAGTAAAGCTAAAGATGGGCCGCAAAAAGGCCACATTGATAATCGCCATCATAATCGGCATCGCCAACATATTCGTATCGCTGGGCTTCGGCCCCATGAAGGGCTTCCAGATACCCTGGCTTTATTACGGCAGCACCGAATTCTACGGGCTGTATGACTGGCTGGACTGCTTCAGCGGCTACGTGCTCATGCCTCTCGGCTGCATACTGGTCTGCCTCTTCGTCTCCAAAATATGGGGCTGGAAGAAGTACGAAGCCGAGCTTACCCAGGACGGGCGCGACGGCGGCATAACCCTTTGGGACAAGATAAGCGCCTATGTTATAATCCCGCTGTTCATGGTAATCGTAATACTCAACGTATTCGGGTTCATAAAGTAAAAACAAGATATAAAAAGAGGGGGCGCCACGGTCGTGACGCCCCCTGAGTCTGTCGAAAAAGTGGCTGAATGCCACTTTTTCGAGTTTTTTTCATCCGGTGCTTGCGCCTATGGCGCGGCCAGCACCGAATGCAGGGAAAGCCTTGCTGCGCAAGCGCTTTTTGCGGATTTGCCGCACATGTCGCCAAATCCGAATAAAGCCATAAGGGGCTGCGGCCCCTTATCAACCCCGGGGTTTTTCGACAGGCTGAGGGGGCGCCACGGTCGTGACGCCCCCTGTTGTTTTTTCTTTGCTTACGCGGTTATCTTGTGAGCCAGGCTGTAACGCTTGCGCTGTATGGCGAATATGGCCGCCAGTATCGCAAAGCCCAGCAGGTCGGAGACAGTGCCGGGTATTATCATTCCCAGGCCGCCCACGATGAGCAGTATCCGTTCATACCATTTGCAGTGGTCCTGCACAAAGCCCGCAAGGCCGCCGGAAAGAGCGTACATTCCTATGAGCGCCGTTGCAGCATTCTGCACTACCGCCCATACCGTAGTGTCTATCATCAGCATGGCGGGGTTCATAACAAATATATAGGGGACAATAAACGCTCCTATGGCCAGTCTCGTTGCATTCACGCCGGTCTTGAACGGTTCGCCCTTGGCAATGGCGGAACCTGCCATTGCGGCGAGGGCCACGGGAGGAGTAATATCCGCCACTATGCCAAAATAGAATACGAACAGGTGGGCGCTCATTATTATAGCCATGGTGGGCTCGGTCACGGGAACCCCCCGCATCATGCATACCATATTTATTATAGCAGGGGCACATATGGTAGAGGTTATCAGGTAGTTAGCCGTAGTAGGCACGCCCATGCCCAGCACTATGGATGAGAGCATGGTAAAGAACAGCAGCAGATAGATGTTATTACCCGCTATCTGTGCAAGGCCGGTAGCCAGCTTGAGTCCGAGACCGGTCAGGGTAACGGTGCCCACTATCATGCCCGCCATTGCACAGGCGACAACTACGGACAAAACGCTGCGGGAGCCGTTTTTCAAGGCATCAACTATCATATCGTAAGGATCGAACCCCAGCGCCGCGTTTATCCATTCTCTGGCAGTAAGCTTTTCCCGTATCCGGCAGCCGCGTATAACGCATATTGCCAGCCATATGCCTATGGCAGCAAGGGAATACACAGTAAAATGCAGTCCCGTGTTCATGCCGGCCACCATCATCGCAACGGGTATAAGGCACAGCCACTGTATGCTGCATGCCATGAGAGAAGCGAGTATCGCACCCAGCGCCGCATAGGTGGGGGTGACCTTTGCGGAAAGCATATATATCATAAATATCAGAGGCATAAGCAGATGGCCACGTTCCCGCATAACGACGCCTATCTTGGGTATGTCTTTGTCCTCCATGCCCTTAAGGCCTATTTTGCGGGCCTCGTGATGCACGCTTATGAGTATACCCGAGAAATACAGCACCGCCGGTATTATGGCGGATTTTACCACCTGAGCGTATGTAAAGCCGGTGCTTTCCGCCATCAGGAACGCCGCAGCACCCATTATAGGGGGCATTATCTGCCCGCCGGTAGAAGCCGCCGCCTCCACCGCCCCGGCAAATTCAGGCTTATAACCCAGCTTTTTCATTGCCGGTATAGTGAACGAGCCCGTAGATACCGTATTGGCCACCGAGGAGCCGGATACCGTGCCCTGAAGGGCGGAGGATATTACCGCCACCTTTGCAGGGCCGCCTATATGCTTGCCCGCCACCGCGTTTGCAAGGTCTATGAACAATCTGCCCACGCCGGTCTTCTCAAGGAAAGAGCCAAAAAGTATGAACAGGAATATATATGTGGAGGACACGCCCAGAGGAGTTCCGAATACGCCGTTGAGGGTGAAGTACATATGGTTCACTATCTGGCGCACGCTGTACCCCCTGTGGCCGAAGGTGCCGGGTATAAGATTGCCGAACTTGGCATAAAGAAGGAATGCCAGTACAACTATCAATATAGGCATACCTACCACCCGGCGGCAGCCCTCCATCAGCAGCAGTATGCCCACCGCCCCCACAACTATATCCATAGAGGAGTAATTGCCCACATTCTTAATGATATACTCATAGTTGAGAGGGATGTACAATACCACGGCCACCGCAAGTATCGCGAGGACGTAATCGTACCACTGCACCTTGTTCTTTGCCATGTGCTTGCCTGCGGGGTAAAGAAGGAATACCAGCGTCAGCGCGAAGGCAAGATGCACCGAGCGCAGCACCTGAGCGGGTATCGTCCATATGCTCGTATATATCTGGAACAGGGCAAAGGCTATAAGTATTGCGGAAATAACAAGAGAAATTCCCTTGGGCAGCCCATTTCGGAAGGCGGATTCGCGGTCGTACTGTTCAAGCACCTTAGCGGCTTCCATCGCTGCTATTTCTTCCTCGCTCATTCCTGTGGTATCGACGTTCAGCTCAATGCCGTTCGCTTTTGGCTTCTTATCTTTTTTCTTTTTTAATAACTCCATTAAATCCTCTCCGGTGTCAGTATTTGTTAAATATCTTAACGCTCCCATAAACCTCAAATTAGGAGAGCCTTCGCCCTCCTAATTCTTATTAAGCTTACGTTGTGCAGTGTTACATGATGCCCTTCTCCTTGTAGTACTTGACAGCTCCGGGATGGAAGTCCACGGTAACGCCCTGAAGCGCGGTGTCCAGGGTAACCTCTCTTCCGTGGGCGTTGCCGGCGATGAGGTCGGTCTGGTTCTCAAAGAGGGTCTTGGTAATGTTGTACACTACCTCCTCGTCCAGATCGGTAGTGGTGGTGAGCACAGCCATCATGGCAACGGTCTCGGCCTCCTCCACACCGTATACGTCAGTGCCGATGGTAGTCTTGGCGTAGAACGGGTACTGGGCGATAAGGTTGTCTGCAATATCGCCGTCAATGGGAACTACTACTATGTCGGTGTAGTTGGCCAACTCGGTTATGGCGCTGTTAGGCAGCGCGGAGGTGGCAAACGCCGCGTCCACCGTGCCGTTCTGCATGGCTGTGGAAGCCTCGGAAAAGCTGAGATACTGCACATCAAAGTCGGAGTAGCTCATGCCGGCAGCCGCAATTATCTGGCTGGCGTTCACCTCGGATCCGGAGCCCTGGTCGCCCACGCATACCTTTTTGCCCTTGAGATCCGCTATGGTCTTGATGCCGCTGGACTTGGTGGCTACCAGCTGCACCGCCTCGGGATAGAGGGAAGCTATTGCGCATAGGTTCTCCATGGCGCCGTCGTCCTTCATGGACTCGGTACCGGTGACGGCATACTGGAGAACGTCGTTCTGCATGAATGCAATCTCTGCTTCCTTGTTTTTGAGTTTGCGGGCGTTGTCGATGGAGCCGCCTGAGGTCTGAGCCGTGACTTCAACGTTTTCTATCTTGCTGGTAAGGACGCTGGCTATAACGCCGCCAAAGGCATAATAGGTGCCCGCGTCACCGCCGGTGGCCATATTAAGCCTGTGTATTTCAGAGCCGCCGCCGGCACAGGCGGTAAGGCCCAGTGCCATTGTGAATACCAAAGCTATTGCGATAAATTTCCTCATGAGTTTCTCCTCCTATATCAGAACAAATTGAGTACCCTTGAATACTTGTATACAATAACACAAACATCCATGTATTACAAGCATAGTTTAAAAATTATCACTGATATTTTTTTGCGTTTTTCCCCGCGACGCTCAAGGGCCCCGCCGCCATCCGCATAAAAAACGCGGCCCGAAGGTCGTCTTCGGGCCGCGCCTGCCGTCCTGTTAAATTTTAAAGTCGTTATTCAACCCTGGCCCCGCACTGGCTGCAAAATTTCATTCCCTGGGCAACCTCCGCACCGCAGCCGGGGCATACCCTGCTCTGCGGAGCCTCGGCGGCTTCAGGTACGGGGGGCTCTATCCTGGTGCCGCACTGAGGGCAAAACTTCGCGTCTGCGTTAAGGTTAGCGCCACACTGGGAACATTTCACGCTCTGCCCTTCCGCAGGCATGCTGGTATCAAGCACGGGAATGCCGGGCTGCACGCTCGTCTGCGTTTTGACCGCGGAGGCAGCTTCCTCTGCCGCCGCGGCCTCCGCCGCCCTTCTTTCGCCCTCTGCCTTTATTGCAACTATCTGCTTTTGCGCCTCGTCTATGGCCGCCGTGCGCTGGTCCAGTTGGGAATATATCGCCGCAGCTTCCGCGGGCTCGCCCTCGCCGCCGTTGACGCGGTGGGCATAGTATACCTCGCCGAGCTGCCTGTAAATATCGTTCATAGCGCTGCGCTCGGAAGCTATCCTCGCGTTAATCTTCGCCATTTCGATGGCGTCGCCCGTCTTGTCGCCCACGTTCTTGGCTATGGAATTGATCTTGTCAAAAAATGCCATTTCCGGTCTCTCCTTATATTGCTCTTATTTACTTAATAATATTATTATCTCCTGCTGCAAAAATCATATCACCAAAGCCTCCGTATTTCCATACCTTAAGCCCCGTACACATGCGTTTTTTTCAAATATGTAATATTTTCTTCACTATTTGACACGGTTATCCGCAAATGATACCATAGAGCTATTATATGAAAGGATCATTTATATGCTGGTTTTAATAAAGGGCGCAGGGGACCTCGCCACAGGCGTTGCAGTGCGCTTAAAGCGCGCGGGCATGGATATAGTCATGACTGACCTTGTAAAGCCCAGCGCAATACGCCGCTCCGTAGCTTTCTCCGAGGCCATGTATCACGGTACAGCAAAGGTTGAAAGCATAACTGCCGTTCTTGTTCCAGATGCCGAAACCGCAAAGGCTGTAATAACCCAGGGAAATATACCCATACTGGCTGACGAGACCGGCCGCACCGCGCTTACTCTTTGCCCGGACGCAATGGTGGACGCCATAATCGCCAAGCGCAACACAGGAACATCCATCTCTGACGCCCCTGTCGTCATAGCCCTCGGCCCCGGCTTTACAGTGGGCACGGACTGCCATGCCGCAGTAGAGACAAAGAGGGGTCACTACATGGGCCGAGTATACTATGAAAAGGGACAGAGCCCCATACCCAACACCGGCATACCCGGCATAATAGCCGGGCGCGGCGCCGAGCGCGTGATGCACGCTCCTGCCTGTGGCGTGTTCCACTGCATACACGCCATAGGCGACAGGGTGAAGGCACAGGAGACGGTGGCTATCGTCGGCGGCAAAGAAGTAAAAGCTCAAATAGACGGCACCCTCCGTGGCCTGCTGCCGGACGGCTTTTACGCTGCCGAGGGCATGAAGTGCGCCGACGTCGATCCCCGCTGCGAATACGAACACTGCTTCTCCTGTTCGGACAAGTCCTTGGCCATGGGCGGTGCCGTACTGGAAGCCATAATGCACTTGACCGGCGGACAAAGATAAGCGGCGCATCAGCCGCTTTTTTTTCGCTGTGCGGTTGACACTCGCTCCGCTGTTTGATATCATATAGATATCAAATAGATAGGAGATTGATTGTGATGACTGAAAAAACGCTCAATAATCGAAAGAACGGAATGGTCGTCCTGCTCTTGCTGGTGCTCGTATATGTGGCTTCTGTAGTTCTTTTCATATTCGGGGTTTCGTATGATATACTGCCTCTTACCCTGATTAGCTGCGTATGGTTTGTTTTCGGTTGGATATTCTTCCTCGGGCTTAAGGTGCTAAAGCCTCAAGAGGCACTTGTCCTTACGCTGTTCGGCAAATACGTCGGTACCCTTAAGAACTCCGGCTTTTACTTTGTAAACCCTTGCTGCACAGCCGTGAACCCGGCAGCGGGCACAAAGCTCAACCAGAGCGGCGACGTAAAGGTTCTGGGCGCAAAGCAGCCTTCCGGCGGAGCCGATATCTCTATAGATATACCAACAAAGAAAATATCCCTCAAGATAATGACCCTGAACAACAACCGCCAGAAGATAAACGACTGTCTCGGCAACCCTGTTGAAATCGGCATAGCGGTCATGTGGCGGGTGGTGGATACAGCAAAGGCGGTATTCAACGTGGATAACTACAAGGAATATCTGTCCCTTCAGTGTGACAGCGCACTTCGCAACATCGTTCGCATCTATCCCTACGATATCGCCCCTAATGTGGACACCACCGGTGACGGCATTGCCGACGAAGGCAACCTTCGGGGCTCCAGCGAAGTCGTTGCGGCTCGCATAAAAGACGAAATACAGGATAAGGTATCTGAAGCCGGTATAGAAATACTCGAAGCCCGCATAACCTACCTTGCTTATGCTCCGGAAATAGCCGCGGTCATGCTCCAGCGGCAGCAAGCCTCGGCTATCATAGACGCACGGAAGATGATAGTTGACGGCGCCGTTGGCATGGTAGAGATGGCCCTGGAGAGGCTCAGCGAAAACAGAATAGTCGACCTTGACGACGAGCGTAAGGCCGCCATGGTATCCAACCTCCTCGTGGTGCTCTGTGGCAACCACGATGCCCAGCCCGTAGTAAACTCCGGCAGCCTGTATTAAGGAGTCCCTTATATGGCGAGCGATAAAAAGCAGATACCCCTTCGCCTTTCCTCAAAGCTGTACGACGCTATAGCCGCATGGGCAGAGGACGACTTCCGCTCTGTAAATGGCCAGATAGAATATCTACTTACGGAATGCGTGCGCCAGCGCAAAAAGAATGGCAAGTATGTTTCAGATGAAATAGATATACCGCCGGAGTTGGATATCAAATAATATAAAAAAAAGAGCGGTCCCCCATATCCGAGTGACCGCAAGACGCTCGGATATTCCGTTCTCTTTTGCTATATAGGTTATTTATTTCCGTCAATATCGAACTTTATCTCGTCCGGCCTTACGTAGCCCAGCTTTTCACGGGCGTACTGTATGAGGTAGGATTCGCTGCCGCTGTACTCTATCATGTACTCGAGGCGGGCCTTTTCCTCGTTCTGCGCCGCTATTACCTCCTGAAGCTGCGCCTGCTCCTCGGCTATAGCGTCCAGCTTTTTCTGCTGGGATATGAGCACGGCCGCGATTATAAATGCAAGCGCCACAAAACCCACGGCAAACGCCCGCATACGCTTTTTATTCCATTTTTTTACCCTCTTTGCCATTACCTATGCGTCCTGCTCAAAGTTTTGACCGCTCGCTCCGGAGACACTTCTACTTATTATTTATCCTAATGCATATATAACATCAACGCAACTGTTTTTTTGTAAATTTTGCCTTCTTCGCTTTTTTCGCCCTTATGAGCCTTCCCGGGAAACGTGCATACAGGTATATTCCCAATGCTATCGCGGCAAAAAGATACAGCCGCAGCGTGCCGCAATTTATATACAGCAGCGTAAGCGCCACAAGAACCATAGCGGCGGCATAATAAAGCAGGTCTATAATTCCCGTTGTCACCGCGCTTTTGAACGGCTTTCGCAGCAGCGCAAACAGATCATACATAATTCCTATTACCAGCCCGCAGTTAACCGCCGCAACAAATCCGGCAAACTCGGTCAGCTCTCCCGGCGGGAACAGCTCCCTCATCTGAATATCCTTCCCAGCAGGCTTCCTCTCTCTTCTCCTTCGGCGTACTCAAGCGCGGATATCTCCCCTTCCAGCATTACCTGCCCCTCGTCCAGATTCAGCTTTGTGATGTGCAGCTCCGCCCCCTCTATTCTCAGTTCTCCCGCTTCCGTAAGAAGCTGTACGAACTGTTCATTAAAGCTGTCTACGTCCTTTACACCTGTCACGCTAATGAGCCGCCTGTCGTCTATGTGTATGGAATGGCTTCGTATCCTCCCGCCTTCCAGCAGCCGCTGATCCTGCATTTTTGCTTTACCCCCTTGTGAAACTTTCATAGATATATATGCAAAAGCTCTATGGAAAATTTGCCAATACCATAAAAAAGCAGGCATTTTTTGTCATTTGTGAATATAAAGTTAATTTATGTCTTTTAACGCTTGACAGCTTTCTTTTTGGAATATACTATTATTATGATATTGTATGTTTTCCCGGATAAAACCAATTGTATCAGCATAGCTTTTTCATTGATTAGATCCAGGCCAGGCAGAAAGAAAAACAGTGATTATATTTTTCCACTTTCTGGTAATACTATCGGTATGCGGCTTTTTGCTGCATCGGCAAATGAAAGTTATAGTTAATTCCGTGGTTTTTTATAAATTTTTATGCCATATGTCGAAAGGAGTACCCCCACAGTGACCAGAGAAATGCTTCAGGAAAAGAGCTTGAATGATCTCAGGGAGATCGCCAAGCTTCAGGGCGTAAAGTCACTCACAAAATACCGCAAGAACGAGCTTGTGGACATCATAATGAACGGCGGAGCGATACCCTCCGCGGTGCAGCAGCCAGCTGAGCCGCCGGCTCCCCAGCTCGAGGCCCAGCCTGATCCACAGCCCGCCGCCCCTGCATCCGTGCAGCCAATACAGGCCGCAGAACAGCCAGCTGAGGAAGCACACGTGCGGCACAGCGACGTTCTGCACGAAGCTCCTGCACAGCCCCGCTCTCAGTATGTACCTGCGTATCAGGCACAGCAGCCCCGTCAGATGGGCTATCAGCAGCAGTACCGCAAACCCTATCAACAGAATTATCAGCAGCGGCCGGGATACGGCTACAATCAGAACCGTTATCAGCAGCAGGGCTATCAGGCATACAACAGGGACTACTCCCAGCAGGGTTATCAGCCTTCTTATAACAGGGACTATTCCCAGCAGGGCTACCAGCAGCCCTCCTACCAGCAGGGCTATCAGCAGCAGAGCTATCAGGCCGCCTATGAGCAGCAGTCCGAGGAAAGCTTCCGCAGACCGGACCGTCCCGAGGGCTACTACAACAAAGAATACGGCACCAGCAATCCCGCAGTTCCCGGCCTTCTCGAGGGCGGAGAATGCGGCGATTGCGAAGGCGTACTTGAAGTGCTGCCCGATGGCTACGGCTTCCTCCGCAGCGACAACTATCTGCCGGGCAACAAGGACATATACGTCTCCATCGCCCAGATACGCCGCTTCGGCCTCCGCACAGGCGATCTCGTCACCGGCAAGACCCGTCCAAGCAAGGAGGGCGAGCGTTTTCTCGCGCTGCTGTACATAACAGCCATAAACGGCATTGATCCCGAGGAGGCCATGAAGCGTAAGCCCTTTGAGGAGCTTGTGCCCATATACCCCAATGAGCGTCTTACTCTGGAATATGACGACGGCACCGGCGCAAAGGACCAGAATCTGGCCATTCGCCTGGTAGACCTCATAGCCCCCATAGGCAAGGGCCAGCGCGGCCTTATCGTCAGCCAGCCCAAGAGCGGCAAGACTACGCTGCTCAAGAACATAGCCAACGGAATAACCAACAACTACCCCGACGTTACCCTCATAGTGCTGCTAATAGACGAGCGGCCCGAGGAGGTAACGGATATGCAGCGCAGCATAAAGGGTGAGGTACTGTACTCCACCTTTGATGAGCTGCCTGAGCATCATACCCGCGTAGCCGAAATGGCGCAGGAGCGCGCTATGCGCCTGGTGGAGCAGGGCAAGGACGTGGTAGTCCTCATAGACTCCATAACCCGCCTTACCCGCGCCTACAATATTACTATCCCCGCCACCGGCAAGACTCTTTCCGGCGGTATGGATCCGGGAGCGCTGCATAAGCCCAAGCGCTTCTTCGGCGCTGCCCGCAACATCGAAAACGGAGGCAGCCTAACCATAATCGCTACCGCCCTCATCGAGACCGGCAGCCGCATGGACGATATAGTTTATGAGGAATTCAAGGGCACAGGCAACATGGAGATACACCTTGACCGCAAGCTCTCCGAAAAGCGCATATTCCCTGCCATAGACATCTACAAGAGCGGTACCCGCCGGGATGACCTGCTTCTCTCCCCAGACGAAATGGACGCAGTGTACATCATACGCAAAATGCTGGGCAACGGCAATCCCGCAGAGATTACCGAGCAGCTCATCGCCATGCTTGAGAAGACGGAAAACAACAAGGAATTCGTCGCCAAGATACGAGCATGGAACAGCGCCTATGAGAAGGACGGCTTCACCACAGGCAAGACCTTCAACAAATAAACCGCGGCACTCCGTACCCCGGTCTCGGTCGGGTTCATTTATAAAAAAAGCCCGAATATATCAAAATAGTACTTGCACCGGCACCGCAGTATAAGATATAATAACTTCGTTCGGGTTGTATATGCCCGCATGCAGCAGGAGGGCGGCTAATCGCCCTGCGCCCAGCAAATACAGGAGGATAACACGATGAAGAAGGATATCCACCCCAATTACGGTGAGAGCATCGTTCGTTGCGCTTGCGGTGAGACCTTCAAGAGCGGTTCCGTCAAGGGTGAGCTCAAGGTTGAAATTTGCTCCAAGTGCCACCCGTTCTTTACAGGCCGTCAGAAGCTGGTAGATACCGGCGGACGCGTGGATCGCTTTAAGAAGCGCTATGGCATGAACTAATTGCGACAGATAAAAAAAGCAGGGATTTCCCCGCTTTTTTTATTTTTGCAATATTGAACTTGTATGCGCACTTCCCGTATTGTATAATTTATATATTGTCAGTCAAAAGGCCGATATTTGGGCTTGCCGGAAGGAGGGACGCATATGCCGCGCAAACACGGGGATTTTCCGTCTGTACGTGACGCTATACTGTATACCGCATCCTCCCTCTTTACACAAAAGGGCGTCCACGGCACCAGCCTTGGCGATATCGCAGCCGAAGCAAAGCTGAGCAAGGGCACACTTTATTACTACTATTCCACCAAGGACGAACTTATCGTCACCATAACCGATGACTGTCTCTGCCATATGACGGACATACTTTTCTCCTGGGTAGACGGTCTGAACCGTGAGGAAGCCCTCCGCCCGGCGCTCATTCGCCTGTTTGAAAGTCTCATGGCAGACGAGCACAACGCGCGGCTGTACTGCGTACTGTGCGCCGAATGCGCCAGCGAAGATACCCCCATACGCGAGCTCATGACGGAGTACAAGCAAAAGTGGCGGTTGATGCTGGAGCTGGGCGCGCTGAAGCTGCAATCCCGCAACGCCGGGATACTGGGTGAGCGGGCAGAGCTGTTCTTTACGCTGCTATCCGGCCATATGCTGCAAACCTTTGGCGGCATGGGCAGCATATCCATAGAGACCCTCGTGGACGCGCTGATGAGAGAATAAAGCGAATTCATGATCTTTTGGAGCTTTCGCAGCGCCCTCACCTTTCGGTCACGTTCTTGTTTTTCTCCCAAATACCGTCCCCGTTTACATCTATACCTACACTGACGTCTTCTATTCACGATAAATTATAAACAGAAGGGCATGTCGCCGGTCTTGGGGGGTATGTAAACTATAGGGGGAACACCGTTATTGTTGTGGTTATGGTTATGGCCGGGTACCCACGGTATATTCGGCGTAGGCGTAGCTGTAGGCTCGGGTTTCTCGCTGGGAGCAGGGCTCTCGCTGGGATTTGGTTTTGCCCACACGGCGTACAGGGTGGTATTCTTGCTTATTTTTATGCTTTCTCCGCCATGATAGCTTGCGGTCGTAGCATTCTTGTCGATGCTCCATCCCTTAAAATCGTAGTTAGTTCTGGTGGGTTCCTTACTATTTACTGTAAAGGTAGCTTCTTTGCCACTTTCTACCGTCTGTGTCTGAGGCTATTGTAATATTTGCCGCCGATAATGGTACCCGTCCATGTCCAAGACATGTCTTTTGCAAACGCCACGCTCGGCAGCAGGCACAGCATCATGATAAGTGCCAGCGTCAATGTAAGTTATTTTTTCATATTATCCCCCTTCTTTTTAACACTATAAATATTATTTTATTGGATTTAGCATTTATATATATTCTTTGGGAAACAATATCAATAGTTTGTTTCTTAGGGGCGATAATACTGATGGACTGTATTTTAATGCTAAAGGGAGGTGTTTGATGACTGTTGCTCAGGTTTTAGAGCATTACACCTTTATAAAAGCAGTATGCGCAGGCAGATCGCTGCCTGCGCGAGTCCTTCGCACAACCCCGATGGCATTTTTGTTTTACTTATTTAACGTTGCAGACGTAGCGGTAGAAGGGCGCCAGCTCCTCCATAGCCGTCTTTACCTCATCGAATATACCTGCGTTCATGGTGGGCGCAAGGCTGTGGCTCTCATAGCACAGGCTCATGCCCTTGAGATTGAGATAGGGCTTTATATCCTCTGGTGCAGCCGGCACCTTGTCCTTCTTGTAGCTTTCGCCCTCCACTGTGTACCTCTTCAGCGCCGGTGCGTTTATCACTCGCCTGAAGCCCTCCGGATCCGCCATGGCATGGGCGCGAAGTCCGTTCATCACCTCAAGGTTGGTGCAGTACATGCCGCTGCCGTAGCCGTAGCCCGTTGGAGATATCTCAAAGTACATGCACAGGCTCTCCCCCATACTGCGGCCGTCCCGGCGGAAGCCCAGCCACATGTGATCCCGGTAGGGCAGCTTGTTCTTTGAATATCTGGTGTCACGGTTTATGCGGGAAACTATCGTCGTGAGCCTGGGATTGAACTCCGAATCTATATCCAACATGGTAGGCAGCAGCATCTCTCCCAGCCGGCATAGCGGCTTATAGACGTACTCTTTATACCGCCAGCGGTTTTCATCCATCCACTGCTTATTGTTATTAAACCCCAATTCCGTTAGGAATATATATGCTTCCGGCTTAAACCCGCAGAATTTTTCAGGCATTATGAACACCCCTGTTCTTTCTTTTTGCAAATACGTCCTTCCATTCCACCTGCGACAGCATCAGTGCTGCAACCACCATCAATCCTCCCACAAGCATGCGCGCCGTCATAGTCTCATGTAGAAATATCACGCCGAATATACACCCAAAGGCGGATTCGGTGCTCATGAAAAGCGTCGCGTACTCGGGGCTCGCGTACTTTACCCCAACGTTTTGCAGCGTGAGGCCTATGAGCGTGCAGGCTATTCCGCAGTATGCCAGAGCAAACACCGTATCTCCTCCCATATTTACGGGGGGCTGTTCAAACAGCAAAGCCGCTATCCAGCCGTACAGCGCGCTGAACCAGAACTGGAGACAGGTCAGCTGCATTAAGTCATACTTCTTGGCATATCCGTCCACCAGTACTATCTGTATAGCGTACCCCAATGAACAGCAAAGCGTAAGTACGTCGCCTATGTTGATGCTTCCTCCGCCGTCAGTAGTGAGCAGCGCTATGCCAATTATCATCATTACGGCAGCCATCCATACCTTGCCTTCCAGCCGGCGCTTTTGCATTATCCACAGCAGCAGCGGCACCAGCACAACGTAAAACGCCGTGATGAGCGCATTTTTGCCGGCCGTGGTGAACATCAGCCCGTAGGTCTGCACCGCAAAAGCACCGTATATATACAGACCCAGATTGGCCCCGGCCTTTATCTTTTCAAATGTGACGGGACCTTTGGTAAACAGAGTATAGCTAAGGCCCAGAGCCGCTATGGTAAACCGTATTGCAAGTATATAGTTCGTCGACATGCTGTCCAGCGTATTTTTCATTACCACAAAACCGCTGCCCCATATCATTCCTGTTATCAGCAGCGCCATGTTGGCCAATCTTCTTTTCATTGCATCATTAACAGTCATACTTATCTGCCTTCTCGCTTCGTATAACGGATAATCTATCACAATGCCGCCCATAAATCAACGGCAAAGTCACATGTTTTACGTCAATAATTTGCATATTATTCCACCGACACCAGTAAAACTCCATGGATTAGCGCATATTTATTCGTTACACTTATTCTGTAACAGATGGGGGCAGCTATCCCCATGCTTTACCAAGGAGGAAAACCAAATGAATAAAACAGCGATATCAATTATAGCAGCACTGTTTATGCTGCTTACCCTCATACCATCCCCAGCCCTTGCCGCCCGCCCATGGCCCTCACCTACGCCGACGGCCCCAGCCTCGCCGGTACCCACTGCGGAGCCTGCTCCTGTAGCTTCGCCGGAGCCTTCCGCCGAACCCACGCCTACCGCTTCACCGGAACCTACGGCGTCGCCAAAACCTACGGACACGCCTGAACCCACCGCGTCGCCCGAATCTTCGGTCTCCCCGGAACCCGCGGCTACCCCAAGGCCATCCCCCACCCGCACTCCCCGGCCTACGTATAGACCTATTCCCACCTGCAGGCCACGGCCTACGGAACGTCCTTGCCTCCACGAGCACGTTTACTGCTGCAGTTGCAAAAAGTGCGTTCTCTGCGGCAAATGCACCTGTAAGGTACCATGCCCCCAGCTCGTCACCCCCAAGACCGGTGACACAGGGGCTCTCTGCCTCATAGCATTGGCACTTATTGGCGCTGCCGGTGTAGAAGTGATAAAGCGCAAGGGCGGACGCAATAAGTAATAGCGGATAAAGGGATATTTGATAATTTTATTTAAAAAAAGTTGCAAAAAGAGTTGCAACGAAAAAAGCAAGCGCCTGAATCCTTAGAGATTCAGGCGCTTTTAATGGTGGAGCATAGCGGACTCGAACCGCTGACATCCACACTGCCAGTGTGGCACTCTACCAACTGAGCTAATGCCCCTTTTTGCAACGAAGATTATTATAATACATCATTGCGGATTTGTAAAGCATAATTTTAGGATTTAATCGTTTCTTTTAAAATATTGGTACATCGTGCATACCATTCCGCCGTTGCTCAGCTTGCGGCGCTTGTCCGCCCGCTTGCCATATATTCTCTCGAAATCCCGGTATGCGGTGATAACGCTCACCTGCCAGTTATCCAGCTCGTCGAACTTGTGCCGCATTTCCCGGTACAGCGCCTCCGCCTCCCGCTTTTCCATCATGCGCTCACCATAGGGAGGGTTGCAGACTATAAGGCCGCCGGATTTATCAGTAGAAAGCTCCTTCAGCGGCGCTACCTTCCAGTTTACCATCACTCCCGCCTTCTTGGCGTGCTTTTTACAGAGATCTATACTGCGAGCATCAATGTCGCTGCCCAGTATGTCGGGCCGACCGTCTATGCGGCTTTCACGGGCCTCCTGCCGCGCCCTATCAAACAGGCTTTTGCCGCCGGCAAATTCCCATTCCTCCGCTGCAAATGGTCGGTTCAGGCCGGGAGCCATGTTGTTGGCGATCATTGCCGCCTCAATGGGCATTGTGCCGCTGCCGCACATGGGGTCTATAAGCGGCCTGTCGCCCCTATAATGGGAGAGCAGGAGCATTGCCGCCCCCAAGGTCTCCGCGATAGGCGCGGCGACGTTATACGTGCGGTAGCCCCGTCGGGAAAGCCCCGCGCCGCAGCAGTCCAGCGCCACAGTAACCACGTCCCGCAATATGCCTATCTCTATTATCACCTCTCCGCCTGTCTCTGGCAGCCGCTCCGTTCGGTACGCGGCCATGAGGTTTTCCACTATGGCCTTCTTTGCTATGCGCTGGCAGTCGGATACGCTGAACAGCGTGCTCTTGGCGCTCTTGCCGTTTACGTGTATGAAGCTGTCCTTTTTGAGGTAATCCCGCCAGCTTACGGCCTTCACGCCCTGAAACAGCTCCTCAAAACTCCTGGCCTCAAAGCTTGCCACCTCCATGAGCACCCGTTCCGCCGTCCTAAGCCAGAGGCAGGCCTTTGCCATAGTCTGATAATCCCCGAGGAACAGCACCCTCGCGTCCTCGACCCTTTCCACCTCTATGCCGAGGCGCTTGAGCTCAAGAGACACTACGCTCTCCAGGCCTATTTTGCAGGTCGCTATGAATCTCATTCCTTGCTTTCTCCTTTGTTCAGCTTGCCCATGGCGTTGTTGAAGCGAACCATACTTATTCCGTACTTGCTGCAAAGCTCAAGCTTTGTGACCTCCACGCCACACTTGCGGCATGCCTCGTACTCGAGGGCCGCCGCAAGTGCCATCTTCTGCCCGTTGGAGATCGGCGGGTAACTCGAAAGGCCGTTTACATATTTGCCCCATAGCTTCACGGCTGTGGATATACACCTGTCGTCACGTATCCCTCTCATGTAGTCCACACAGTTTTCCATTACCTCGCCGTAAGCTTTGGGCAGGCCCTTTGGCATTACCGGCATAAGGCTCACCCGGCTTTCTACCAGCTCCCCGTCGATATAGCTCAGATACGGCTCCCTGGCGTTTATGGCCTTGAGCATTGCAAAGGTATCTCGCTTGAGATCCGTGCTCTCATCCTTGCGCAGGGCAAAGTCGCGCAGTATCTCCTCCGCCGTCTCGTCTCGGAAGGAGGCGATAAAGCTCAGTATGGCCCGCTTTACCGACTGATCCGGCAGCGTCAGGCCCCACTTGGCAGTCATCCTCACGTCGCCGCCCTCCTTCCACATCTCCATGAGCTTTTCCCGGGGAATGTGTATGTACTCGTTGAGCTTCTTTATCCTGGCTATGACTTCCTCCGCAGGCACCTGATAGTTCAGCATGAGGCTCATGGCTTTGGGCGCGCCCATTATCGCCGCCTTGCATATTCCCCTGTAAAAGCGGGCTATGCTGTCCTCGCCATCGATCTTTATGAGCTTATCGTAGCAGCTCAGGGCATAGGCCCATTCGCCGGTATAATATGCACAAAGGCCAAGCCTGTGTATAACGGCAGGATCGAAGCTTTTTTTATTGTAGAGCTTTTTGGCGATTGGCAGCGCTACGGCGAACTCGCGAAGATCCATGAATGTAACGCAGAGCCTGTTAAGGTCGTCCGCGTCCTCTGTGGCGACAGTCTTTAAATAATCGACCTGCCGCTTCAGGCCAACGTCGTCCTTGGCTCCCCTCATGAATATAGCCAGATTGCAGTGTGCCTGTATGTTCTGGGGTTCTTCCTTAAGCACCGCACCCACCTGATCCGTTGCCTTGTCGTAATCGTGTACGCAATAATAGCACAGGGCGAGGCTGTTGCGTGCATATGAAAGCTCAGGATGCTCTTCCACAGTTTTTTCCAGCAGCTCTATAGCCCCTTTAAAGTCCTCCTTCTCCATGAGCCGCCTTGCCTGTTCCGCTTCCGTGTACCCGGGTACGGCAAAGGGTCCGTCCTGATAGGCCTGGGCGGTGCCGTCGTCTATGGCCTCAGCCATATCGTATGCGGTGTAGGCGAATTCGCCCTCCGGATCCTCATCAAGGTATTTATCGAAGCTCATGCGCGCCTGGTCGTATTCCCTCTGGGCGAAAAAGTTGCAGCCCATGCCGAAATAAGCCTCCGCGGGCCTCTCCTCCTCCCGGAACTTCACCATAAGCAGCCGGTTGGATTCCTCCGTGCGTCCCATGGCGGTGAGTATCTCCGCTATGCCCAGCACTGCATCGTAATTTTTGGGGTCTAACTTCAGAGCCATGCGATAGCTCGCTATGGCCCCGGTAAGGTCGTTCTTTTCAAGCTTTGACGAGCCGCTGCGGTAGTAAAATTCTCCGTCCTGAGCGAACTGAAGCACTTTTCCACCTTTTTCGGTTCTGAATTTTTCTGCCATTTGACTATTGCGCCTTTCCGGCCTCCTCCAGGAGGCCCTTGAGCTCAGCTTCGCTGAAGCTGTACTTCTTATTGCAAAAGTGGCAGGTCAGCTCCGCGCCGTGTTCCTTCTCTATCATGTCACTGAGTTCGTCCCGGCCCAGGGATATAAGGACCCTCTCCAGCCGCTCCCGCGTGCAGTCGCATCGGAACCCTGTCTCCATGGTCTCAGTGAAATTAATATCCATTCCGTCGAATATCTTCCTGAGCGCGGCCTCCAGCTCCATGCCGTCATCCAGCATGCCGGCAAGCATCTTCACCATCGGCACCCTGTCCTGTATGTTATCTATTACGTCATCGGGGCAGAAGGGCATGGGCTGCACTATGAGGCCGCCGCCGGCCCTGACCCTGCCGTCGTGGGGGTCTACCCGGACGCCCAGGTATACCATAGAGGGCTGCTGCTCGCTCACCGTGAAATACTGTGCGAAGTCCTCCGCTATTTCGCCGGATACCATGTTGCTCTTGCCCACATATGGCTCCTTCAGCCCGAGATCCCGCACTACCGTAAGCTCGCCGAACCAGCCTACCGCCATGGAAACGTCCAGCTTGCCGCTGTCGTTTAGCGGCAGCTCCAGCTTGGGGTTTTCTATGTAGCCCTTTACGTGGCCCCTGTTATCCGCGGTGCAGACTATATTGCCCGCCGGGCCTCCGCCCTTGATTATGGTGGTGAGCCTGTCGTTTTCGCCCTTGAGCTGCGCCCCCATCATGTCGGTTATGAGAAGGGAACGGCCCAGCGCCGCTGTGCATACCCTTGACAGGCCGTGAAGCTCACGGGCGGTCTCGCATATGTCCTTGCCGGTAATAGCCATGAGCTTTACCGTATCGTTTGCCATAAGGCCCCTTACTATCCTACCCATTATGTTATCCTCCGTATATAGTCGCTACACGTTTCTGAATGGTATGTTGCCCTTATCCGCGCAGCTCCTCAATCTTCTTATATGATATTCCATGAACTTCTGTGCTTCTCCCACGCGGTACATTATGTCCCCGTCGTCAACGTCCTCGTTCTTTTTCTTGAAATTCCTCATCCTGTACTTATCCTTGAATCCCAGCACATGACCGAACTCGTGCTGTATCACAGAGCATATCACCCCCCGCTGCCTTTGGTTCTGTACATCCTTGCCGGCGAGGTTTATGTAGACGTCCGGCTTGCGCATAATGAACCGCCATAGCTTCAGGAGGCCCTTGCGGCGCGCGCCGTAATACGCCCGGCTCACGTTTATCCTTGGGCTGTACCACTTACGTATGACTGGCGTCTCGTCTATGACGCGCACGTTCACCGCGCCCAAGCTGAATTTATCGGCTATATTCACCCGCACCTCAATCTCAACGGGCCCTTTGTCCGTGCCGTAGCAGCCCGCTATGCGCCCGAGGCCGTCCAGCATTAGCTGCCGCATCTCCTCAGGCTCCCCGGCTCTCGGGTCTATGTACAGCGTAAAAGCACAGACCACCTTTTCGCCGTCTCTGTAAAGCTCAAGGGGCTTCATCGCCTTTTCCTTCCCCAAAACTGCACCCGTTCGCTGTCGGGCTTTACGGGCTCCGTCGTTTCAAAGTCATATGCTTCCGCGTCAAAGCCCGCCCTGTTCAGGGCGCTCAAAAGCTCGTCCACGCCATGGGCCCGCTGTATGTGCCGCTCGGTAAAGCGGCGGTAAAGCTCACCCTGCCGCTCAAAGAAGGTCAGATTCATCTCTATGAGCCGGCTTTCCGGGTCGTAGTTGTTCTTCCAGATATACGCCCCGCCCTGCTCGTCCTCCGCAAAGGTATTGCAGCCCAGTATGTTTTCCAGCTTATACTGCGACGAAATATCGAAAAGCAGCAGGCCGCCCACCTTCAGCGCGGCGTTTGCGGCCTCGAAGAACTCCTCGGCGGCATTGAGGGAATCTAAGTAGTTCACCCCGTCGCAGGCGCAGATTATAGCGTCCTGGGGCCGGTGCAGCGCGAGCTTGCGCATGTCCTGCTCCACAAAGGGTATCTTCAGCGCCGCCCTTCGCGCTTTTTCGGAGGCTATCCTCAGCATGTCCCCGGATATGTCCACGCCGGTCATGATGTGCCCCGCCCTGGCCAGACGCAGCGTTATCTCACCTGTGCCGCAGGCGCAGTCCGTCACCCGCAGCTTTTCAGCGCCCATAAACCGGAGCAGGTATTCCGCCCAGGAATCATAATCCACGTCCTTCATGAGCGGGTCGTACATGCCCGCGAAATCACCATACATTAGCATACTGCTCCTATGTTGCAATAGTAATTCATATTATAATATACCCCAAGGCGGCTAACATGGCAATAGTTACCGCATTGTAAATTCGGTTCGCAAAAATTGCTATATTTCGCATTATAGGTTATAATGTCCCGGACAACATTATACAAAAGGAAGCGTCCGAAAAGATGGAGCAAAATAAAAATAACGGCAAAGGCCGCAAAATCATAATCATACTTATATGCGTCATAGCTGTCTCTTATACACATCTGACGCTGCCGACGAATAGCCTTGTGTAGAT
>ENA-OYZN01000200-OYZN01000200.1-human-gut-metagenome-genome-assembly--contig:-NODE-200-length-38547-cov-9.630910_pt1 | contig 38547 bp, 26 predicted proteins | sample MGYA00243294_ERZ653483 | MGnify/ENA primary metagenome ERZ653483 (study PRJEB26926, sample SAMN06165155) | human gut metagenome | biome: ENVO:00009003; feature: ENVO:2100002; material: ENVO:00002003... | reverse complement strand
TCACGGTAAACCGAAACTTTACGAAAACCCCGAAACTTCACAGTATAACCGAAACTTCACGAAAAACCGGAAACCCCACGAAAAACCGGAAACCCCACGAAAAACCCGAAACTTTACGGAAAACATAAACTTCACGGAAAACCCAAGATTTTAGTGACCTTGAAGTTTATAAAAAACATGCCCCCGCACGAAAAACCGGAACTTCAGGGAAATCCCGAAATTTCTTGGCAAAAACGGGTATATCCCGAGGAGGTGCTTCAGTCGTTTTCAGAGTTTTCCGTATTGGTCTGAGGGAGTCAATACAACTATCCGGCGACGCGGAGAAGTGATGCGAATAAGGGTGCGAAAAATGTCGGATTCATTCATGTCCGGAGCGGAATCCTTTTCCTGAGCACCGTTTGTATGCAGTTTTGACGAGTTGTTTTGCATTATTGCCCCATTGACTCTTTCCGTGTGCTTGTGTATAATGAAAAAAAACAGCGGAGTAAATGTATTTTATGAAAAAAGGTATATGTATCATTATGTTGCTGCTTGGCGTTTTACTGTTTTGTGCGTGTGTTGAAAACGTTATTCCGCCTGATATCGATCCTCTTCCCGGAGAGGACAATACTCTCCGGAGTTCGGTCAGAATAACGCTTCCCGACGAAGGCGTTCCCTTATACAACAATGCTTCCGTGAAGGTGGAAAATACCGATCTGCCCTTATATTTCGTATATGTAAACAATGAACATACGTGGGGACCGAATCCTGACGGGAGAACGGGGTGCGGCGTAGGTTATTTTTCGCTTGAGGGCAAAGCCGAGATAAGCGTTGCGGTTTCGGGTATGACCTCTTGTGTCGTGAGGCCGCTTTCCGCCGGCGTTACTGCCGATGTTACCGACGGCAAAGCCGTTTTTACCCTGAAAAGTGCGGGCAATTACTGCATAGAGCCTGACGGAGATCCCGAAAAGGCGATTTTCCTCTTTGTTACCGGGCATGAAACCGATACAGAGACCGGCGCCGAAGAAAAAGTCATCAGGTTTTCCAAGGGAATACATACAGAGGAAAACGATCCTTACATCGTGAACGGCGAGGTGACGCTTACCTCCGGCACTAAAGTGATACTCGAGGAAGGAGCGGTGGTGCGCGCCCGTTTCAAGGCAGACAACGCCTCCGACATCACTATATGCGGGACAGGTATTATCGACGGCTCCTGTTTTGTGCGCAACGCTGTCACAGGAGAGGTCACTGTGCCTTTGGAGTTTAATTATTGCAGCGGAGTTGTTTTCCGTGATTTTTCTGTACTTGATCCTGCAGGCTGGTGTGTGAACTGGTATTTTTGCACCGACAGTCAGATAGATAATATCAAAATTATATCCTCCCGTTCAAACGGCGACGGTATATCTTTGCAGTCGTGCAAGGATATCGATGTCAGGAATTGTTTTTTAAGGACTTGGGACGATAGTCTTGTGGTAAAAAATTACCCGCGGTGGAACGACAGGAACATCGAGGGCGAAACAGAGAATATTACATTCAGCAACTGCATATTGTGGACAGACCTCGCTCAAAGCATGGAGATCGGTTATGAAACCATCGGAAAATTAATGAGGAACATAACCTTCAGCAATATCACTGTGCTGCATAATTTTCATAAGCCTGTCATGAGTATCCATAATTCCAATAACGCCGATATAGAAAACGTGGTGTTCGATACGATCACTGTGGAAGACGCCTCAATGGGCAGGGGCGACGCGGGAAGCAACGCTCAGCTTTGCGAGATAGCCGTCGAATTCAGCTCTACCTGGTCCACAAACCATAAAACAACGGCTCTCGGCAGTATAACCGGAGTAAGGGTCAGCAATGTCACGGTACTTTCGGGAAACGCAATAATCCCCGTGAGAGTGGCAGGGTCAAGGGACATGAGGAGCGGCTATAATGCTTCCATCCATTATGTGAAAGACGTTGTTTTCGAAAATGTCTGGCTTGGCGGCAAGCAGCTCACTTCGGGTTATGCTTATCTTTCCGTCAACGAATATGCGGAGGCTGAAGTCATAAAGGGGAAGGAAAAAGTGATCGCGTCCTTCGACTTTGTTATGGATGATGAAGAGCTTGCGGAATATTCCGATCATGCTGAAGTAACGGTAATATGAAGGGAGGCGGGCCGCCGATAAAGGAATTGTCCGCTCACCTTTTGCCGGAAACGCAATTCCGGGACATAAAAGACACCCTGCTGCCTTAAGGATTACATGCAGCAGGCTGAGCACCCTCTTTCCCGACTCCGTGAATGCTTCGTGTTTTTCCCGGAGGTTTAAAAGGTTTAAATATGATGCTGGCATATCCGCAAGGGCAGAGAATAAAGGCGTCAGTTTCGGGCGCAGAAGAAATTCAGCAGAATTGCAATGTTTTTTGCAGGTATGTTGTCTTCAAAAAATAATAATTATGGTTTAATATATCAGTAGTGAGACGATACGGGAGTTCTGTGCGTCAAAATACGTTGAAACAGGAGATTTCGAATGAAAATCAAAATTTTGATCGTGATACTTGCGGTTGCCGTGATCGCGGCTGTTTGCTGTATAGTGTTTCTGAACAAGGGGAATGAAGACGGACCCGTTACTCCTTCCGGTCCGGATAAAACCGTTACGGAGACCAAGGTCGTTTTGTATGACGGCCCTGAAATAATGATGAGTTCTTCCGTTGTGGGAGTAAAGGTGGAGAGCGAGCCTCTTTTTGTCTATGACACAAGAGTAAATCACGCCAGGAGTTTCACCTTTACGGAAAGCAAGGACTATAATCAGGTGGTAATATTCGATTTTGAAGGTTCTGTCGACGTAGAGGTGGAGGTATACGGTGCGTCTGCGCTTTACGATGTGGTGGTCAGACCTTTATCAAGACAGGTGGAGCCTCAGGTCAGCGGAAATAAAATAACCTTCACACTCGACTATACGGATAATTACGTAGTGGAGTATGCTCTTGAGGAGGGCGGTACCGCCTCCGATAACGCGCTGCATATTTTTGCCAATCCTATCGAAGAGGATCCCGTAAGGGAGGACGATGTGCCCGAGAATACCGTTTATGTCGGGCCGGGCGTGTGGATGGCGAGTGCTTTGCCTGTTTCCGAAAACGATACTACTGTTTATTTAGCGGGAGGGGCGGTGGTTTACGGTCAGATACGTGCCGCGAATCTCAGCAATCTTACGATAAGAGGACGCGGTATTCTTGCAGGCGAACTTTTCAGCCGCACGAAAGACAGCGAGTTTACGCTTCCGATAGAACTGCAGAATTGTACCGATGTGACTATAAAAGATATCGCAATTCTTGATCCCGCGGGATGGGCGGTTACGTTATATCAATGTTCAAACGTGACTGTCGACAATCTTAAGATTATTACCGCGCGCGCAAACGGAGATGGCATTTCAGTACAGTCGTCGGACAACGTTACGGTGACAGGCGGCTTTATCTGTACATGGGACGACACTCTTGTGGTCAAAAACGTAGACAATACTTCCACTTCCGACATTCTTTTCGACGGCGTTTATGTGTGGACCGACCTTGCTCAGAGTATGGAAGTGGGGTATGAAACCTACGGCGCCACTATGACTGATATCACATTCAGAAATATCACGGTGCTCCATAATTTCCATAAAGCCGCCATGAGTATACATAATGCTGACAACGCGGAGATCAGCAATGTGACATACGAGAACATCACCATTGAAGACGCGCGTATGCTCGGAGACAATCAGCTTGACGGCGAAAACGATTTTCTTATAGATATCACCATCGCCTATAATGCTGAATGGACTCATTCCGGCGGTGAAAGAGGGTCTGTCAGGGATATAGTATTCAATAATATCAAAGTCATAGAGATGGCAGATTCCATTATGTGCAGGGTATACGGCGAAGGTTCTTCGAGCAATGTCGACGGGGTAAGTATCAGCAATATAGAGATCGAGGGCAAGCTCATGAAATCCCTTGCGGACATAAAGCTTACTCCCGGAGTCTACACAAGCAACATCACCTATTCCTCGAGCGGCAATGAAGTAACGGGAGCCGACGTGGTTTTGCCGTATAAACTTGAACTAAGTCAGGACGACGCACCCGAGATCACCAAGGTTTCGAACGTGTTGCAGGCGGGGCTTGTGGTCCCTGATTTTGCGGTGCTCAACAATGATCCTTCGTATGCGGGCAAGAAAGTCGATACAAGCTCAGTCGTGCTCACCGCAACTTACGGGAGCGGCGACCGTGCCACTGCCGACTGGAACCTTGGCAATATACCTGAAAAACAGGGAAAGAGCTATAAAAACCTTCTTGACGGCGACCGTGCTTCCGAGTGGATCTTCAGCGACTGGCAGGGACTCGATAATGAATTTGTGGCGCTCAGCTTTGATTTCGGCAGTGCGACGCAAATAGGGAATATACGTATTCTCGGAACGAGCGGATCTAACATCATGAGGTATTACAGCGTGTCCATATTTGCCAAAACCGAGGCGGACGGCGACTGGAAACGTATACAGGCTCAGTCGGACATTGCGCTCAGTCCTCAGGCGAGCAACTATGCAGACGTTCTTATCCGTCTTAACGCCAACGGTTATTACGGACTTCAGCTCCGGTTCTTTTACGGTAACGACATAACACATCCCGAAGAGATAAACGTCGGGGAAATCGAATTTTATCCGCCCAGTCTTACGACGAGCAAATCCTTTGTGGAGGTGGCGGAGCATGAGGATGTTTACGATATCACCAACATGATAGACGGAAACGTGCTCACGTATTTTGAGTCCAAGAAAGGCGTATTCCCGGCTGTTTTTGCAATAGATATGGCTCAGGAAGAAAGAGTGAAATACATCAATATACATCTTCCTCCTCTTTTACTTTGGGAGCCCAGAAGTCAGGAGATCGAGATACTCGGAAGTACCGACGGAGTGACATACTTCACCGTCGTGGAGAAAACGACTTACCTTTTCGATCCCGCCGACGGCAATATGGCGGCAATAGTGCTTGACGAGGCTGTTGCAATGCGCTATATCAAATTGGTTTACACCTCGAACACTTCCGGATACGGAGCTCAGATATCCGAATTGTATGTATACGGGGAATAATATTCACAGATCATAATTAACGGAGGGTACACATGAAAAAGAATGTAACAAAGTTTTCTCGCTTGTTTATGATGGCTTTCATGCTTATCGTTCTTCTTACGGCAGCTGCTGCAAATTCCGTTGCCGTAGCCGAAGAGGCTGTTCCGCAGACGAGAGAATATAATCAGGCCTTTGACAGACTTCTCGATAACGGTAAAGGCAGCGGCTCACAGGCTGCTTACAGAAGCATAGTGTGGGCTGAGGGTCAGTGCGACGACGTTATCGAACCGATATTCAAGATCGGCAGTCCCAAAATAAGCGCCGGCTTCGAAACTCTTAATATCGAGCTCAGGAGCCCGGACGAAAGCGTAAAGCTCAGCGACATCATGATCGGGCTTCGTATTTCGGACAGCGATGCAGCTGCTGCGGAAAACAGTTATCTTCTCAGTGACGAGGACATGATCGGCGGTATAACCTTTTCTGCCGGCGAAGATATCGGCAGCGAGTGGTCCACGCTCACGATAGACTTTACTCAGACGGATATCAGGGTAAACGGCGCTGCTTTTGATTCCACAGTTCCGGACGCCATGCTCGGTTTCCATCTTTTTGCCGCTGAAACTTCCGCGGGCGGCAGTCTTGACATCCGCAGGATATTCGTTACCGCCGGGGCTTCGGAAACCGTAGTGCTTAATTTCGACAATGTGAATGAAAGCTGGTGGTATCAGAGCGAAAGCGGGACCTACAGGGATTATCCCGCGTGCTACAGCTTTACCGATTCCAAAGTCATTGCAAGCGACGCTTCTTCGGCAAATAACCTCGACGGCGCCTATTCCGCTATAGTGCTCAGCATAGCGGGCAGCGGGAATATCACGGTAGCTCCCGTGAATGAAAACGGCGAAACGGGCGAAGCCAAAGCCTGGAGCGATCTCACGGACCTCAACGGTACTCCTCTTGCTGCAGTCGGAAGCGGTTTTCAGAATGCGGTCATCAGTCTTGAAAGTCTGGGCATGGTAAATATAAAAGGTGTATGCGTTTCCGTTGAAGGAGGGCAGGCGCTTGTGTCGGGTGCTTTCTTCACGAATATGGAAGACCTTAAGCCCGATGAAAGCTTCCCTCAGCTTGACGTCAGCTCCATTGCCTATATGACACAGTTCGGCTTCGAGTATCTTACTGCCGGCGCCGACTATGATAAAGCCGTAGAGGACTGCGCTCCTTTCAACTGCGATTATATACTTTCCTATTCTGCCGAAAACTGCGCCATTACAAACGGTCACCTCGTGCTTGACGCTCAGGGACAATCATATGTGAACATGAAGATCCGTTCCAAAGTTGCCAGCGAAGGCAGAAGATACCTTGTATTCAAGTATAAGCTTACCGACGGCGCTACTTTGAACGAATTCCGTTTCGACGTTCTTACCACTGACGGAGACGTCGGCGTAGGTATCAAATACGCGGCAGAGTGCTATGCGGGAATAGCGTTGTCATCCGTTTCGGATATCAACCCGTACGAAGGGAATAACGGATATCAGTATCTTATAGTTGACCTCGAACTTACCTTCGGTGAAAGGTATATCTCCGGCGTGGACGTTTACTTCGGAGGAGCAGGTCAGATGCTCATTGATGAAATATACTATGTGCACCCCGTCACTCCCGAAATGAACTACTCGGAAAATATTCTTTCCGAAGCCATGACTCTCAATGTGAGCGACGGCAGCGACTACTGCTATCTCGGTGGCATGGACCTCGACGGCGCTGTGCATGACGGTATGGAAATCGTCATGAGAGGAAGCGAAGGTTATACGCTCAACGAAGTGCGTATCGAAATGGGCGGTTCCACGGTATGGTTCGTGAACAACGACTCCGGTACTTTCTATGATGTATACGGGAGATTCATGCCGGTGCTTTCCGCCGAGAATCAGGTCTACACCATAGACTTTGAAAAATCGGGTATTACCGGTGCTCTTGAAAACATGCATATCCATGCAACGGGCGTTGCGGGCGGAGCTCAGCTCATAATAGAGTCCATAAGGTACATTGATTATGCACCCGAAGAGATGCAGTATACTGAAGAGGTCCTTGCGGAAGATTTTGCCGGCAGAGAATTCACTGCAGCGGCTCCCGGATACGCTTATATCGGTTATATCAACGGCGCTTCCGCCGCAGGCAATCAATTTATGGTAGTGGAAGTGGAAGGAGACATTTCTTTGCTTCGTTTTGAATTTGCCGGTATCGGAACTTACTGGATTACGGAAAATGATCAGGGTACTCTTAGAGACGAGAACGGAAATACTTTCCCCGTCAGCGGAGCGCAGACACTCGTTATCGACCTTGAAAAGTCGGGCATCACGGGAACCGTGGGTGATATCCACATCCATAATGAATTTGCCGCAGCAGGCGACGTGCTCAGGATAACTTCCGTGAAGTTTGCTTCTTATGCGGAGAACAGCGAAATAATAGTGCTTCCCGAAAACGACGACTCGGCTCCCGAGATCACGGGCAATATTCCTTCTTCCGGAACAGTAGGTGAGGAAATAAACATTTCCGCCTCTGCCGAGGATAACTACGGCGGCGAAGTTTCTATAGAATTCGAAGTAACTTTAGGCAGTGAGACCATAATAATAACAAACGGAAAATTTACCCCTGAAAAAGCGGGAACATACAGCGTGAAAGTGATCGCAACGGACGAAGCGGGCAATTCAGACGAACAAGTTTTCTCGATAGTCGTGTCCGATGCGGAAATACCCGAGTGCACGGAGCACGTGGATGAGGACAACGACGGCAAGTGTGATATATGCGGAAAAGATATGCCCTCGGAAAACGAACCCGAAGATCCCGACGGCCCCGCTCAGACCGAAGGCCCCGGCGCAGGACTTTATATCGTGATCGGGCTTGTGCTGATCGTTGCCGCTGTGATAATATTCTACGTCGTTAAGAAGAAAAACAAAAAAAATTCCTGATCGGAAAGGTATCGGGCAATAAAAAACATTGATATAAAGCCCCTTGCGGTTTACTGCCGCATGGGGCTTTTTGCGTTTCCGAAAATAAAAACTTGCCTTGATATATCGTCTGTGCTGTTGTATAATAAATAAAAAGCACGGAAACCGAAGCGTCGGGGACAGGCGAGAGAACGGAAGCAGCCCGGAACACACGGACGAATCGCATATATTTCTGCCGTATTCAGCCGCTTCCGAAAAGTATTTTTTCCGGGACCGAACGGATCCCGGAAGGGGCGGGCGCCGTTCGGCTTCAGGGAAAGCGATGAAGGCCGCCGCGTTTTGTTCCGTGACATCCGGCTGACCGCAGACGCGCAGGTTTCAGGATACGGGCGTAATTTTCATGCTGATATGGCAGAGTAAATAAGGGACGGTTTGTTTTCAGACAGACGCTCCTCCGGACGGACCCGGAAGGGGCGGGCGCCTTTCGGCTTCAGGGAAAGCGAGGAAGTCTGCCGCGTTTTGTTCCGTGACATCCGGCTGACCCTAGACGCGCAGGTTTCAGGATACGGGCGATAATTTTCATGCAGATACAACAGAGTAAATAAGGAACAGTGTGTTTTCAGACAGACGCTCCTCCTCTTTTCGGCGCACGGATGATAAGGATTGTTCCTTTTCGGGCGTAACGGCTCGGAGCAGGGCTCCGGTTACAAAAAGGTGAACGATTATGTACAAAATGATAGTGGTTGACGACGAATATCTTGTAAGGACGGGCATAACCGAAACCATCGACTGGAATAAATACGATATCGAGATCGTGGATACCGCGCAGAACGGCAAAGTCGGACTGGAGAAAATCGAGCTTCACCATCCCGACATTATCATAAGTGATATCAAAATGCCCGTAATGAACGGTCTTCAGCTTGTTGAGGCGCTTTACGAACGCAATTATGACGGGATAATAATTATGCTTTCGGGTTATAACGACTTCGAGTATGCAAAGGGGACGCTGGAAAGAGGCGTATTCAAGTATCTTCTTAAGCCCATAGACAATGACGAACTGATAGATATTGTCGTAAAGGCGAGAGAAAAACTGAAAAAAAGAAGAGTCATGGATATGTATATATCCGATATACACGTGAGTATCCCGATAATAAAAAACAAGCTTGCGGATGATGTTTTCCACGGCGTTTCCGACGGGGGAATAAAACAGAAATTCACGCTTTACGATATGCCGCTTCTGGAAAAGGGAATAGTGATATACTGCAAGGCAGATGTTTCCACGGCGGGTAACGAGTCGGAAAGCGAAGAAAACGTGGAAAAGGCGTTGAGTATCATTCGGGAGGAGATCGTTTCTCTGCTTTCGAACCACAGGATGTTTTATTCCACGGGACAGATCCGTGTTGCTTTTGCGACGGATTTCGTGGATGTGGACGCTCTTGAAAAAAAGCTTACCGAAACGCTCAGAAATTACGAAAAATTAAGCAATGTGGTGCTTTCCATCGGACTGAGCGGACAATTCGGCAGGTTCGAGGACATCCATTCCGCTTTCGGCACCGCAAAATTCATAGCGTCCAACAAGCTTTACGCCATAAACAGCGTTTATATAGCCGATCAGGCTAAAGAAAATCTGAAAATGTATAAAAGACACGTGGTGGACGCAATGCAGTATATCGCGGAGCACTACAGCGACAACGAGCTGAAAATAAAAACGGTCGCGGACGCTTTGTATGTTTCCGAGAGCTATCTGATGCATCTTTTCAAGGACGAACTCGGCAAAACTTTCAATACCTGTCTTACCGAATACCGTATAATGATGGCAAAGAGGCTTTTGCTTGAACAGAAACACAGAGTTTATGAGATCGCCGAAATGGTGGGATACCTCGATATGAAGTATTTCGGACAGGTATTCCGCCGTGCGGAGGGATGTACGCCGAGCGAGTATGTCAGAAAACACAATGAAAAGAAGTCTTAATAATAAAATAACGGCTATTTTTTTAACAATTTTGACGGTGCTTCTGCTGATAATGCTTGCGGCGGTCCAGGCGGCTGCCAATATTTTCGCGCGCGAGTATATAAATGACGACGTGATGAATACCCACGACTCCATGAATTCTCAGATTACCGATATCCTCAACGAGGTCAATTACGGTTACACCCGTATGACAAAAAGTCTTTTCCTTCCGGCTTACGGACAGGAAACCTCCTACGAAGGAAAAAAGCAGATATTTCTCGGTATGCTTTCGGAGGCTTCGCTTTCCCATGACTATGTGAACGTGTTTCTCAGATTGGGGGAGGATTCTTTTATGAGCGAAGAAAGCTTCGATGAGCCCGGAAAACTTTTTTTGAGCGAAATAACAAACGGAAACTCCATCCTCTACTGCGGAGAGGCGAATGCGGAAGCGGGATATATAGAAATCGGCAGACGTTTTCAGAGTTCGCTCTTGCCTCAGGAGGGGTGTATAGTTTTTTATCTTTCTATCGATGTACTGAACTCCATATGTGCCGACGTCAAATTCGGGGAAGGCAAGACCATGCTCATAAATTCGGATTACGGTATCCTCGGAGACTCCGAAAGCTCCGACGTGGGCAAAACCATAATGGAAACGTCGAGATATCCTCTTGAAAACGGCAGTATAGTGAGAGAAGACCTGAACGGCAAGGATTCGCTTGTGGCCGTTACGTCGTGCGCTTCAAACTACTCTTTGGGCTGGTACCTTCTCAGCATACTTGATTACGGTATCCTTACGCACGGCTATACGGTCCTGAGCTGGATACTTGTGGGAATAGCCGGGGTATGTTTTCTTATATCTTTTATATTTGCGCTTCGTATATCCCGTGCCACCGTGGCGCCTCTAAACGAACTTTCGGGGAAAATAGCGTCGGTCAATTTTGAAACCGGGAAGGGGATTTTCCATATAGGCGGCGCCGGCGACGAGCTTTATGAACTTGAGAAGAATTATGACGAAATGCTCAGCAGGTTGTATCAGCTCATGGAAGTTAACAAGGAAAATATGGAAAATCAGCGCAAACTCGAAATGGACGCACTACAAATGCAAATAAATCCGCATTTCCTTTATAATACCCTCGACGCCATAGCGTGGTTGGCAAAAATAAAAAAACAGCCGGAAATTGAAAAACCCGTGATCGACCTTGCCAAATTCTTCAGACTGAGCCTTCATAAAGGCGATAAATTTATATATATAAAAGAGGAAACCGAAATTATCGAGCACTTTCTCGAAATAGAAAAAGTCAGGTTCCCCGATACGATAAGCTACGAATGTACCCTTCCCGACGGCATAGGCGAATACAAAATACTGAAACTTGTGCTCCAGCCTATAGTGGAGAATTGTATCAAACACGGCTTCGAAGGAAAAGAAGAACTCGGGATCATTTCCATTACGGCAAGAAGCTCCGGCGAATATATAGAAATAGACGTCACGGACAACGGCTGCGGATTCGACGTCCCGGAGGATTTCCCTTTCAGAAAACCCGCCAATACCCGCGGCGGCTACGGCCTTTATAACGTAAACGAACGTATAAGACTGGAGTACGGCGACGACTGCGGACTCAAAGTATCATCCCGCAAAGGCGAGGGCACCACCGTAACGGTCATCATTAAAAAAAGGATGTGACATTTTGAGCGCGTGATCCCCTGCCGGGGAGCAAGTTAATGAAAGCGCACCTTATGACGGTGCGCTCATGCCGGAGTCGGGGCTGTTTTCGTGCATACCGCAAGAAAAGAATCGAACGTAAAGCAAACGCGTACACGAGGCTCATAGATCATTAAAAAATGATTGCATATATATTACCCTCTCCTGCGGATAAATAACTCAAAGGATCGGGATTCGGAGAATAAGTCAAATGTTCGGAAAGCTGAGAAAGAAAATATTCGGCAGTATTTTTACGGTTATTTTGATTTTTGTACTGTCGGTCAGCATCATATCCTTTTGCGTGATCGTAAGCAACCTTTACGAAGCACAGGCCGAAAGGACCGAAGACAACGCATACAGCGGTGTCAAGGGGTGTCAGGCTTATTTTTCCGCCGTTATGGGGATAGTGGAAAACGCTTCTAAAAACGATTCCCTGGAAAGGGTGCTCACGGGCGGTACGGCATGGGATATCATTTCCGTTCTGGACGGCATCTGCAATTATGCCGTGAAGGTGGACGGAGCCGTGCTTTACGGCTATAACGGTTATACGGCTTATTCGGCGGGAGTAGGTTCGCCGCCTTCTCTCAATCAGTTGAGGGAGGACGAGGATTTCGAAAAATTTATGCTTTCAGATGAAAGAAGCTTGGTTTCGGTGAGAAAAAAAGCCTCCGCTCAGTATTACAACCATACAAGATATAACTCCGAAAAAGGAGTTATCTCCTGCATGTATAAAATCTACAGCGAAAACGAAGCCGTCGGGATAATCTCTGCGGACATTCTTTCGGAAACTCTTTATGACGCCAAGCTTTCTTATATAAGCTTCGGAGAATCCGGCGTCGGTTTCCTCGTGAAAGACGGATTAGTCACCGATTCGGAGACATTCAAGCAATATTTCCCGCAGGGAGAAGGAAGAACAGAGGACGGCAAGTACTTTGTATCATACGCGGAAGACAGCGGTATCGAAGTCATGCTTTTTGTCCCTCTGAACAGCTTCTATGAACGTGCATTTGCCGTTTTCGGCATGTTTTTTGCCGTGGATATGTTGCTGCTCAGCCTGGGAGCTTTGTTTTCGCAGTATGTATGCGCGTGTTTCATAAATCCCCTGAAAAAGCTTTACGGCAGAATGAATGAAAGCCGCTGACTCGACACGTATCTTTCGAGGAAGCTGGAACGCTTCCTTTTTTTTGCGCCGTTTCCTTACCCTGTAATGAGGCAGACGTCGTTTTTTCTCGTATCGGTTGCCTAAAGATGCTGACGGCAGATCCGGCTTCGATATAACGGGAAACCGGCAAGAAGGAAATCGGGATCGGTTAAACTGCTCAGCCGGCGGATTATCGGCAGAAACGCCCGGCGTTTCAGAAACGACACACCGGACGGCAAAGAGCGGCATACGGCGGTGCGGAGAGCGGAAATATACTCGACGCTTCCGAACGCTCCGTGCGGGATGATCCGTGCGTTTCCGAAATGATACAGCAAGCAGCGAAGAGCGTCATGCGGCGGTGTGGAGAGCGGAAATATACTCGACGCTTCCGAACGCTCCGTGCCGGATGATCTTTTTTCTGTCGCGGCAGGTTTTTGCGTCCCTGCAAGTCTGTCCGTGCGGAGCGGGAATGCGGCTGCCGCAGGGCAGAGTGTTAAGGGGTAAGGGCAGGAAAAATTATTGTGCAGTTTTGTCTACTATTTTGCAGTTTAAGTGTATTGCAAAATGCGGAAATAATTTATATAATTAGCTTAAAGATAATAAGCGCGGAGACGCTTTCTGAGAGGTTGTTATGAAAAAGATTCTGTTAGTTATTGTTTTAGTGATGATGATGGCAGTGGTCATGTGCGCATGTGATCCGGAGGACAACGGCAAGATCAAAGTTTCCATCGGGTTCTGGCCTGAGGCTTCCAATACCGCAGACATTGCCATGTACAACGAGTGGAAAGAAAAATTCGAAGCGGATAATCCCGAATACGAGATCGTCGCAGATCCTTACACCTACAGTCCCGAAACTGTGGCGGCAAAAGGGAACATCGGCGCTTTGCCCACAGTATTTCAGACCTATTTCACCGAACCCGAAATGCTTATTCGTGAAGAGTACATCCGTCCCGTGACCGATCAGCTTGAGCAGCTCGGCTGGCTTGATAAAATGGATGACAGCATGCGTGCGGCACTTACCAAAAACGGTGAGGTTTACGGAGTCCCTCGTGACGGATACGGTATGGGACTTTTCCTCAATCTTGCTTTGATGTACGATATGGGCGTTATAGATAAAAATACCGACGGAACGTATAAATTATATGACGATGACGGGGATCCGCTGTATCCCACCACTTTTGACGAGGTCACTGAGCTTTGCCGTGAGGTGCAGAGTGTGTATAACGACAAGTACGGCATACTTATTCTTTCCGCAAACAAGCAGGGCGGATGGCAGCTGTGTAACATAGCGTGGAACTTCGGCGCCGGTGATCTGCAGATTCAGGGCAGCGACGGGAAATGGAGCAGCAATCTCGCCGACGAAGGTATGGTCAAGGCCCTGACATGGATACAGGATCTTGCCGCCGAAGGATTATGTTATCCCGGAGCTTCACTCAATTACAGCGATTTTCCTGCCAAGATAGGCACGGAGCAGGTACTCATGGCTTTTGTAGGTAACGACGCTTTGAGTCAGCCCATAACAAACTACAATTTCGATAAGGACAGCTTTGCGTTTGTACCCATGCCCACAGGCGACGGAACAAGCAGATATGCTCTTTTCGGCGGTACGCCTTATGTCTTTGCAGAAAACGCCACTGACGAACAGGTAGAAGGCGCGCTTAAGTTCCTTCATTACATAGGCAGAAGTCCCGAAGTGGATGAGATATCTGTAGCCGCAATGGAGAAGGGCTTCAAAGTTGCAGAGCAGAAGGGCATGCCAATACTGCCTACAGTCAAAGCATGGAAAAATTCCGACTATCTCGAAATCGCCGAAGCTCTCGAGGATCAGTATATAAACGTCAATTACGAGTATATGAAAGACTTCTTCGATACGATATACGAGATGCGCCGTGACGAAGAACCCAATTACTGTCAGGATATGTACGGACTGCTTGACAACGCCATTCAAAGTGTGTTGTCGGAGCCCAGTGCCAACCCTCTGGCTTTGCTTACCACGGCAAATACCACTTTCCAGAACCTATATTTATCTAAATTAAATAAATAATTCAGGATGAAACGGAAGAGAGTATGATATCACAAGTCAAAAAGGTTTTCAAAAAAAATATCGGCGGATGGCTGATCATGCTCCCCACACTTGTGCTTTTCGTGTTTTACGTGTGGGGCCCTCTGCTTGAAAACTTGTTGTATTCCTTTTTTGAAGTGCACCGTTTTCACAGGGAAGAATTCATATGGTTTGACAATTACATTTCGGTATTTTCCGATCCCGCTTTCGGGAAGGCGGTATGGAATACCTTTGTTTACGCATTCTGGTCCATTCTGATAGGTTTTCTGCTTCCGCTGATATTGGGACTGCTGCTTTCGGAAGTAGTTCATTTCAAGGCGTTGTTTCGTTGTCTGATATATTTCCCGAGCATTATTTCCGGAGTCGCGGTGATGCTGATGTGGACTCAGATACTTGACGGTTCCTCGGGAAGCATGCTGAACGGTATTCTCGGTCTTTTCGGGATCGAGCCCCTTCAGGTGCTGATGAACTCGGAGTGGGTCATCCCGGTGATAGTTATAGTTATGACGTGGCGAGGTGCGGGAGCAACGGTGCTGATATATCTTTCCTCACTTCAGACGGTGGATTCTACCCTTTATGAGGTGGCAAGACTTGATAAAGCCAATTTTCTTCAGAGAATATGGTATGTTACGCTCCCCTCCATCAAGCCTACCGTGAAACTGCTCTTTATTTTGCAGATAATATCGGTATTCCAGGTGTTCTATGAGCCTATGATGATGACTGCCGGCGGTCCGGATAATGCTTCAATATCATTGATGTATCTGTGCTACAAGTATACGTTTTTAGATAACAATGCCGGAGCCGGAGCTGCCTGCGGAGTCATACTTGCCATAATCATAATGCTTCTGAGTTTCCTTTACTTCAAGCTTTCCAAAAAGGAGGAAACGGTATGAGACTGCAAAATAAAAACGAAGGCCTTATAACAGGTATCGAATACAGGCATACTCGTTTCAAGATCCTTTACGCCTTCATAATCTTTATACTCGTCACAGCCTGTCTTGCCGCCATAATCCCTATCGGATGGCTGTTCTTTGCCGGCTTCAAGGACGCCGACGAGGTTTTCGCTTCTCCTTTCAAGTTCTTCCCGGACGCTTTCGACCTCGGAAAGATCGTGGAAGTGTGGAACACAGTGGGCTTCGGCAAGTATTTTTTGAACACCTTTATTGTGATGGCGGGGTCTGTTTTATGCGCGGTGATCTTTAACGGCCTCCTTGCTTACGCGGTGTCGGTGGTCAGACCTCTCGGACATAAAACCGTTTACAAGCTTGTGCTGGCTAGTTATATGATACCTGCCGTGGCTTCTCTCGTGCCCCTTTACGCCAACATAACCTCCCTCGGTCTTAAGGGCTATGCCGTTTATCTGCCGCTGTGTCTGCTTTACGGCGCAAACGCCTATTATTTCATGATGTTCAAAAACTATTTCGATACCATCCCCGAATCGCTCTTTGAAGCCGCAAGGGTCGACGGTGCCAATCCGCTCAGGATATTTTTCTCTGTGGCGCTCCCGCTCAGCAAACCTATCGTCGGGGTCGTCAGTATCTTTGCCATGACGGCTTCATGGGCAGACTTCCTTCTTCCTTATCTGCTTTTACAGGATGACGCTTTGTGTACCGTTATGGTCAAGATCTATAACCTGAAAACCAATATGTCGAACATGATGAATTTCGGCATAGACAAGTACCTTATGGCGCTGACCATTTCCATACTGCCTCAGATACTTATTTTCGTTATTTTCCAAAAGCAAATCACCGGAACAAATGTCAGCAGCGGCGTAAAAGGCTGAGGAAGGAGGGCGTGCCGACTGTATCGCTGCGACGCTTTTCCTTCGTACCGCCCGTAAAGGCGCGGAACTGACTCGTTGACTTAAAGGAGATCTTATGGCTAAAACTGCAAGAAAACATTTTGAAACCGATTGCTGGCAAATTATCGAAAAGGATTTCTCATCCGAATTTTCACGTGTTTCGGAATCGGTGTTTTCCCTCGGCAACGAATACATGGGAGCAAGAGGCTTTATCGACGAGGGATGCGGTTTCCCTTCTCTCAGGGGGACCTACCTCAACGGCATTTACGAATACGCTTCCGACTCCTCCGCCACAGCCTATAAAGGCATTGCCACACGAACGCATTTTATGGTGAACGCGGCTGATTTCTTCGATACGGAAATTATGCTTGACGGGGTAAAACTCGATATGGCTTCGGTTCCCTTCGAGGATTTTGAAAGAACGCTCGATCTCAGAACGGGCAAGCTTACAAGACGTACTGTCTATAAGTGCGGAGGTAAGTCTCTGAAAGCGGAGTTCTGCCGTTTTTTCGATATGCAAAGGTATACTGACGCCTATCAGCGTATCGTTTTCACGTCGGACGTAAGCGCGGTGCTCACGCTGAGTGCGAACGTGCGTTTCGATGAAAAACATTTCGGTCAACCTTCGAGATGGCGTGAAACTTATAACGAAGGGGATTTCACGGAGTGCTGCACGGAAAGCACGAATCAGAGGGTATGCGTGGGTTGTTATTGCGTCATGGTGGGAGCTGAGTGCGAAAGCCTGAAAGCCGACAGGTTTTCCGGCAAAAAGTTCACCGTCACGCTCAGGCCGGGCGAAAGCGTTGTATTTACACGTCTTGTGACCGTCGGGAAAAACAGGAAGGGCGGATCAGCCTTGAGCGAAGTCAGGAAACAACTCGGAACGCTTTGTGCCGAAGGCTATGAAAAGGCTTCCGCGCGCAATGAATCTTACTGGGCAGACTTCTGGAAAAGATCGGATATCACTATCTGCGGCAGCGACGAGGATCAGCAGGGCATAAGATTTTGTATCTTTCAGCTGCAGCAGACCTATCACGGCGCCGAGAAAGAAGATAATATCGGAGCTAAGGGACTTACTGGCGAAGCGTACAGCGGTCATGCCTTCTGGGATACGGAAACTTACTGCCTGCCTTACTACCTTTTCAATAATATTGAAGCGGCGAAGAATCTGCTCGAGTACAGGTATACCACTCTTCCTCAGGCTGAAAAACGCGCCCGGGACCTTGACTGCAAAGGCGCATGTTATCCTATAGCCACGCTTAACGGCGAGGAAGGCTGTACTTTATGGCAGCACGCGAGTCTACAGATGCAGCCCTCCACGGGAGTAGCTTACGGTATCTTTCTTTACAGCAAGGTGAGCGGGGACAAGGAATTTTTGTATACTCACGGAGCCGAAATGCTTATCGAGATATGCAGGTATCTTGCTTCGAGAGGGCAGTGGGATCCCGAGCACGAATACTTCGGTTATTACTGCGTGATGGGACCGGACGAGTTTCAGATGATGGTCAACCATAACACCTACACGAACTACATGGCGCAAAAAACTTTCCGTTTCACATTGAGCGTACTTGAAGAAATGCCCGAGGAGTTTTACGGGAAAGTGAGCGAAAAAACCTCGCTTGCTCCTTCGGAAAAGGAGGAATGGAAGCTTTGCGCGGACAGGATGCTCATTCTTTACGACAAAAAAACTATGCTCTACGAACAGCACGACGGCTTTTTTAAACTGCCTCATGTGGACGTCGACTCCATTCCCGATACCGAATTCCCGCTCTATTCTCATTGGAGCTACGACAGGATTTACAGGAACGACATGATAAAACAGCCTGATGTACTCATGTTTCAGCTGCTTTACAGCGGGGATTTTTCCGCGGAATGCAAAAAAGCCAACTATGAGTATTATGAGCCGAGATGTATTCATGAGTCCTCGCTTTCGCCGTCGGTACACTCAGTGATCGCGGCGGAAACGGGCAAATATAAAGAGGCGAGCGATTTCTTCGCCTTCGCCACGAGAATGGACCTCGACGACTATAACCGCAATACGGCGGAAGGACTGCATACTACAAGCATCGCCGCGGCATGGCTGAACGTGGTTTACGGCTTCGGCGGACTCAGAAGCGACAGGGAGCTCTCCGTAGGACCCATACTTCCTGCGAAATGGGAAAAGTACTCCTTCAATATCACCGTGGACGGCTGTGTGCTGCATTTTGAAACGGACGCAAAAGGAGTTACCGTGACCAACGAATCGGATAAGGAAATACCTCTCATAATATACGGAAAGAAATATTATGTAAAAGGACGCATTACGGTGGAAAGATGATTATTGAGGAAAAAGGCTACAATTGCGACAGACTGTCAAGGGGCGACAAACTCGTTATCGGAAACGGTACCTACGGCTACAGAGGCACCATAGAGGAAAATACCGCAAATGAGTGTGTGGCTCTCAACGCGTGCTGTTTTTACGATAAGAAAGATGACGGGTGGAGAGAATCGGTCAATATGCCCAATCCTCTTTACGCCGTTTTCCGTGTGAACGGCACTATCCTTTCGGAGCGTTACGTAAAGAACCATTACGAAAGGCTGCATCTTGAAAACGGCGTTTTTGAGAGAGAGACAGATTATCGTATCGGGAACCTGAACGTAAAGCTTTTCACCCGGAGATTTTTTTTGCAGTTGCGCAGCGATCTGCTTGTGAGCGATATCAGGCTGAGTTGCAGCGAAGAATGCAATATAGAAGTACTCAGCGGCATAGACTGCGACGTCTGGAATCTGAACGGAAAACATTTCACGGTGCTGAAAACGGACTTTTCTCCCCTTTCTGTACGTGCAGTGACCACAGAAGGGAAGATGCTTTCCGTCACAGTTGAGGAAAACGCGTCGCAGTTTCCCGAAAAAAGCTTTATTTCGGGGGAAAAAGTCCTTAACAGGTATAGCGTGAGCTCAAAACGTTTTTACCTTGCAAAATTCTGTCTGCTCTACAGAGAAGGCGCCGAAAGCCTTCCGCTTCCCGAAAACGCCGACTTCCTCCGTATGATGAAAGAAAACGATATTTGGTGGGAAAACAAATGGAAAACCTCCAAAGTTTTCATTAAAGATAGGGATAAACTTCAGACCGCCGTGGACTACAGTATCTATCAGCTTATCAGCTGTGCTCCGAAAACAGAAGGGGTGTCTGTGCCCGCAAGAGGATTGTCGGGTCAGACGTATAAGGGGGCTGTTTTTTGGGATACCGAAATGTTCATGGTGCCTTTTTACCTCGAAACTGATCCGGATACCGCAAAAAGACTCATAAGGTACAGGATCGGCTCCCTGAACGAAGCAAGAGCAAAAGCGAAGTTTTACGGTTATGAAGGCGCTTTCTTTGCATGGGAAAGTCAGGACAACGGAAAGGAAGCGTGCAGCGATTTCAATGTGACCGACGTCTTTACCGGCAGACCGGTCAAGACCTGCTTCAAAGACAAGCAGATCCATATATCCGCAGATATAGCCGTTACGCTGTATAACGTCTACAAAGCCACAAACGACATTTCGCTGCTTGCCGAAGGCGGGTGCGAACTTATTATCGAGTGCGCAAGATTTTATTATTCTCGCGCGCTGTATAATCATATCAAAAACAGATTTGAGCTTACGGACGTTTTAGGACCGGACGAATATCACGAAAGGGTAAACAATAATGCGTATACAAATTACATGGCCCATGAAACAGTAAGACTCTGTTTCAAGGCAGTAGCCGCGCTAAAGCGTCACGCTCCGCAGGGGTATGAAAAACTTTATTCCAAATACGCCGGGGATTTCAGGAATTTAAGAAACTTCTACAAGCATCTTTACCTTCCCCAACCTGACGAAAAGGGTATTATAGAGCAGTTTGACGGATATTTTGCACTGGAAGACGTATCGGTTGAGCAAGTGCGTAGCCGTCTGGTAAACGAAAAGGAGTATTGGGGAGGCACAAACGGAGTCGCTACTCCTACCCGGGTAATAAAACAGGCCGACGTTATAGCTTTGATGTGTGTGTTGCCTGAAAGATTTTCCGTTGAAGTGAAGAAGGCAAACTATGAATTTTATCTTCCTTATACGGAGCACGGATCTTTTTCATCTTCGATGTACGCAAGGTGTGCGTGTATGACGGGAGATCCCGAAGAGGCTTATAAATACCTCAAAATGACTGCCAATGTGGATCTTGAGGGGGGCGGAAAGAAGTTTGCCGGAAGCCTTTATATAGGGGGAAGTCATCCTGCAGCTTGCGGCGGCACATGGCTGACCCTTTCCGAAGGCTTTTTGAATAAGGATTACGGTCAGCTCCCCGAAGAAATAGAATATCTGATAGTGTCCACGAAAAAAGGCACAAGACTTTCAAGAAAAAAATGTGAGCCCCTGTCGTCGGCGGCAAGGACATGATTTCTGACGCAAAACGGAGTGTATACTATGATAAAAGGAGTTATTTTCGATCTGGACGGGGTCCTGGTGCATACCGACAAATTCCATTTTATGGCATGGAAGGCTCTTGCCGATAAACTCGGTATTTATTTCGATGAAAAGATCAACAACAGGCTGAGGGGTGTTTCGAGGATGGAAAGTCTCGAGATAATACTCGAAAGGAGCAAGATCAGCTATACCGCCGAGGAGAAAGAAGCCTTTGCGGCAGAAAAAAACGAAAAGTACAGGGATTTCCTTCGTACCATGACGCCTGATGACGTAGATAAAGGCGTAAGAGAGACTTTGGAAAAGTTAAAAAGAGCCGGGCTGAAGATCGCCGTCGGGAGCAGCAGTAAAAACGCCGGCCTGATACTCGCCCAAACCGGACTTACGGATTGCTTCGACGCCGTTTCGGACGGAAACGGCCTCAAAAAAAGCAAGCCCGATCCCGAGGTGTTTCTTAAAGCGGCCGCAATGCTCGGACTTGACGGAGAAGAATGCGCAGTAGTTGAAGACGCCGTTGCCGGAATAAAAGCCGCAAAAGCGGCAGGGATGCTATCGTTTGCAATCGGTGACGCCGCATTGTCCGACGAGGCGGATTTCAGAATGAAAAGCATAGAAGAGCTTCCCGGTATTATTGCCGAGGTCAACGAATAATTCGTATCGAAAACCCTTGAGCCGGAAAACCTCGGAGTTTTTTCCCAGGGGAACTTCCGGAAATCGCCATTGCTCTGTATAGGCGTCTTGCCGCGAAAAGTATTCCGCAAAGCACCCGGCAAAAAAATTTTATGAAAGATATATCGATATACTTGCCGCCTTCGGGCGGTTTTTTATTTGTTTACGGCGAGTCTGCCGGGGAATATTTATGGGGAAGGAAAATAATCGATAAAAAAAATTATTTTGCCGGAAAAGCGATTGACAAGGCCGTTTCGGTATGAAATAATTATTGAGGGGAAGAGTTGGATATCGGAGACTGAAATGAACGGAAAAGATACGGAAACTGAAAATGTTTTGAGTGCAAAAGAGCCCGATGTGCCTTTTGTTCATTTGCATGTGCATACGGAGTACAGTCTGCTTGACGGCTGTATGCGGATCGAAAAGATGCTGGACAGGTGTCGGCAGCTGGGGATGAAGGCGGTTGCCGTTACCGATCACGGCAACATGTTCGGAGCTTATCATTTTTATAAAGCAGCAAAAAAAGCCGGAATAAAGGCGATACTCGGCTGTGAGTTCTATACGTGCGGTGATATCAGGGTCAAGGAGAACAATAATGGCGAATATTTCCATCTGATTCTGCTTGCAAAAAACGAGAGGGGATATTATTCGCTGTGTAAGCTGAATTCTATTTCGTATACGGAGGGCAAACATTATAAGCCTCGTATCGATATGAGACTTATAAGGGAGTATCATGAAGGACTGATATGTCTTTCGGCGTGTATAGCGGGTGAGGTTCCCAGACTTCTGCTGGACAGGCAGTACAATGCCGCCGACGCTTTGGTGAAGGAGTTCAAGGAGATTTTCGGCGAGGACTATTATATAGAACTGCAGGATCACGGGCTCGAAGAACAGAGATTTGTGAATCCTTTGCTGATAAAGCTTGCAAGAGATAACGGGGTCAAAGTCGTGGCAACCAACGATTCTCATTATCTTTTGAGAGAGGACGCCGTTGCGCAGGATGTATTGTTGTGCGTGCAGACGGGAAGGTTCATCGACGACGAAAACAGACTTCGTTTTTCGGGCAGTGAATTTTATTTTAAGAGCGGGAGAGAAATGAGCGAACTCTTTTCTTATATACCCGAGGCTGTGGAAAGCACTCTTGAGATCGCAGAAAAGTGTTCATGTGAGCTCACGAGGAAAAAGCTGCTTCCGAATTATGTCCCTCCCGACGGCAAAACTCCGTATGAGTATCTTCGCATGCTTATGGAGGAGGGACTTGTAAGAAAATACGGCAGCGTACCGGAGAAGGTCAGAGAAAGGGCGGAGTACGAGCTGAGCGTGATAGACAAAATGGGGTTTGTGGAGTATTATCTTATCGTATGGGATTTTATTCATTATGCCGAGAGCGTCGGGATACCCGTCGGCCCCGGAAGAGGAAGCGGAGCCGGCAGTGTTATTGCCTATGCCATCGGGATCACGAAAATAGAACCGTTGCGCTTCAACCTGCTTTTCGAGCGTTTTCTCAATCCCGAGAGAGTGAGCATGCCTGACTTCGATATCGACTTCTGTGTGGACAGAAGAGGCGAAGTCATAGAGTATGTGATCGAAAAATACGGAAAAAGCAAAGTCGCGCAGATAATAACCTTCGGCACGATGGCGACCAAGGCCGCCTTTAAGGACGTGGCGAGGGTGTATAAGATACCTTATTCGGAAGTGGACAGGATCTCCAAGCTTATCCCGAACAAGGTGAGTTTGGGACAGGCGTTCGCGCTTCAGGAGGGACCGATTGACGAGGACGGATTTGTTACCGATGTCGCCGTGCCCGAGTTGAAGCAGATTTACGATAACGATGAAAATATCCGGCACATAGTGGATCTTGCCATCAAGCTCGAAGGTACGCCGCGTTCCGTTTCCATGCACGCAGCCGGGGTGGTCATCTGCCGTGACGACATAAGCGATCACGTTCCCCTTCAGAAAAACGGAGAAGATGTAACGACACAGTTCAACATGAAGGAAGTGGAAGAATTGGGTTTGCTGAAAATGGACTTTCTCGGACTCAGAACTCTTACGGATATAAGCAAAACCCTGGCGATCATTAAACGCAATACCGGTAAAGACATAGATATGTATGATACCGATTACAGCGACGAAAACGTATATAAGCTGATCTCTTCCGGGGATACCGACGCCGTTTTCCAGCTTGAAAGCGGAGGCATGAAGAATCTTATGAGAAGACTTCAGCCGACGAATATAGAAGATATCATAGCCGGGATATCTCTTTTCCGACCCGGTCCCATGGACAGTATAGACGACTATATCGCCGCAAAAAAAGATATAGCTAACGTAAAGTATGTCCACGAACTCATCAAGCCCATACTCGAGCCTACCTACGGCTGTATAGTCTATCAGGAGCAGGTCATGCAGATAGTGCAGGTGCTTGCGGGCTTTTCTCTCGGACAGGCGGACATCATAAGGAGAGCCATGGGCAAAAAAGACAAGGAAACCATGGCAAAACAGGAAAAAGATTTTATCTACGGCAGAAAAGACGAAAACGGCGTGCAGGTGGTCAAGGGGTGCGTGAATAACGGAGTCCCCGAAGACGTGGCAAAGGATATTTTCCACAGGATGTCGATATTTGCGCAGTACGCCTTCAATAAATCGCATGCGGCGGCATACGCCGTGGTTTCTTATCAGACAGCGTTCCTGAAATATTACTATAAAGTGGAGTTTCTCGCCGCCGTTCTGAATAACAGAATAACAAATTCGGAAGAAATCAAAAAATACGTGGGATATTGTCTGGAGTGCAATATTCAGGTACTTCCTCCCGACATAAACCTGTCTCAGGCGGAATTCGACGTGGATAAGCAAAGACGTATCCGTTTCGGACTTGTTGCCGTGAAGGGGGTCGGCATGGCAGCGATAAACAAGATAGTGGAAGAGAGGAACCGCAACGGGTCATTCAAGAACATCAAGGATCTGTTTGAGCGTATCGACCTCAACACGGTGAATAAAAGGGTGATAGAAGGCTTTATAAAGGCGGGCGTATTTGATTCTACCGGGGCGACTCGCGCTCAGCTGATGTGTTGTTACGAACAGGTGCTTGACGAAGTTGCCGAAAACAAAAAACGCAGGGAAGGCGGTCAGCTTTCGTTTTTTGACCTCATAAACGAAACTCTGCCCGAGAAAAAGGAGCTGGTCCTTCCGGAGATAGGAGAGTACCCTTCCATGCAGAAATTTGCTTTCGAAAAAGAAGTTTTGGGGCTTTATGTTTCCGGGAACCCGCTGAACGAATATAAAAACAGACTGTCAGGATTATTCAGCCTGGGCGATCTCGTTTTTGAAGGCGAAGGCGACGAGGCCGATGAGTTCTATTCTCAGTATGACGGAATGCGCGTGGACGTGGGCGGGATACTTTCCGACGTCAAGATAACCTTGGACAAAAACCTCAGAAAAAATGCCTCGGCAAGACTGGAGGATCTTACCGGTTCCATAGAAATAAAAGTCTGGTCAAATACCTTTGCCGCTTGCGGGGAAAAGATATTTAACGACGCTGTCGGAGTATTCAGCGGAAAGATTTCCGTCCGCTACGGCTTCAGGCCTACTCTTGCCGTTTATGACGTCACTCTTTTCGGCAATGACGACAAAGCTGCCGAAACAAAACACGAAAGCAGGATATATCTCAATATTACCGAAGCTCAGTTCCCGTCGGTCAGAGATATACTCGAAGAGTATCCCGGCGATACGGAGGTAATCTACTGTCTGCCGGAGGGAAAGAAAAAAGCAGGTGTAAAAGTCAGGGAGTGTCTGGCTTTGAGCAGCGAGCTTGCGGAAGCGATCGGTGAGAAAAACATTTTTGTTTCAAAAGGGAAGAAATAATGAAAAAGGGCGATACCGTCATACTCAATATAACTTCCATGGGCGACGACGGCTGCGGAATAGCCGCCGGAGATGAGGTGTATTTTATTAAAGGCGCCCTGGAAGGAGAAAAAGTCGTTGCCGAGATCGATTACACCGACAAGAAAGGCAGAGCGTTCGGCCGATTGAAGAAGGTGCTTCAGGCAGCTCCGGGAAGAAGAAAACCTTTATGTCCTCTTTTCGGCAGGTGCGGAGGGTGCGAGCTTCAGCACATGGATTATGCTTCTCAGCTTGTGTTCAAGAAAAACAGCTTCGAGCGTACGATGAGAAAGATAGGCGGAATCTCCGTCGACGCGTCGGTTACTCCCTCGCCCTCCGAACAGGGGTACAGAAATAAGATACAATTCCCGATAAGGGAGTACGGCGGCAGGGCAAGATGCGGTTTTTTTGAGAAAAATTCACATAAACTTGTCCCCGTGGAGGAATGTCCTCTCCACGGAGAATGGGGAAAGCTTTTTATATCTGCCGTTGACGAGTATCTTGAAAAAAGCGGTGTCGCGCCCTATTCCGAGGACGGGAGAGGCGTTTTGCGCAATGTGATCGGGAGGTACGTTTCGGATCAGCTCTTATTTACCGCGGTGGTAAGAAGGGGCAGACTCCCCAAGCCCGAAATACTTGTTTCGGCACTTGAGAAGCGGTTTGACAGATTCGGATTGTTCGTTTCGCTGAACGAGGTCGATAATAACGTGATATTAGGCGAAAAGACCGAGCATCTTTACGGGATCGGCCGCATAGAGGGCGAAACCTGCGGCGTAAAAATACTTCTCAGGCCCGAAAGTTTTTTTCAGGTAAACGACGGGATACGGAGCAGTCTTTATTCCAAGGCTGTCGAGCTTGCCGGAAACGGGGCGGAAATGATCGTGGACGCTTTTTCGGGAACGGGAGTAATGACGCTGATGCTGGCAAAGAGGGGAGCAAAGACTTTCGGGATAGAGCTGTCGGCTTCTGCGATTCAGGACGCACGTGAAAATGCACGTTTGAACAAGACGGAAAACGTCAGTTTTATTCAGGGCGACGTGGTAACGGAGCTTCCGCGTTTGCTTTCATCTTTGAGGGGAAGAAGGGTGAGCGTGGTATGCGATCCCGCGCGGAAGGGGATAGGAGAGGCGGCGCTTGAAAGCATAGCCGTACTGAGACCCGAAAGATTTGTTTACGTTTCGTGCAAAGCTTCCACTCAGGCAAGGGATCTGGCTTTTTTCAACCGGGTTTCTTCCGGAGAATACCGTGTCGAATATGCGGGTATATTCGATCAGTTCCCGCAAACGCTGTCATGCGAAAGTATAGTATGCATGAAAAGGGAGAACAAAGAATAGTCTTAAAAGCAGCAGGGAGTTTAAAAGAGTTGTTGACAAAAGGAAAGTAATGTTATATTATATTGAAAACGTAATATTTTATTCGGAGGCTGGTTTATGATACTTGTTACGGGAGGCGCCGGATATATCGGCAGCCATACGGCGATAAGGCTTATTGAAAAAGGGTATGATGTCGTTATTGCCGATAATTTCTCAACTTCAAAGGAAGAGCGTATAGGCGACATTGAAAAGATCACGGGCAGGATCACTCCTTATTATAATGCCGACGTCGGGAATGCCGATGATATGGACAGGATTTTTTCCGAAAACGATATCGGTGCCGTTATGCATTTTGCGGCTTATTCACTGGTAGGAGAAAGTATGGAAAAACCGCTGAAGTATTTCGGAAACAACGTTTGCAAAACCGAGAAACTGCTTGAAAGCATGATCAGAGCGGGGGTCAGGAATATAATATTCTCCTCTTCCGCTGCGGTTTACGGCGAAACGGGCGATAAACCGGTAACCGAGGATGCGCCTTTATGTCCTACTAATTGTTACGGCGAAACGAAAATGATCATAGAAAAAATGCTTAAATGGGCGGAGATATCCGGTCTGAGGCACGTGGGGCTGAGGTATTTCAACGCGTGCGGAGCGCACAAAAGCGGTCTGATAGGGGAGGATCACAATCCCGAAACGCATCTGATCCCGATAGTTCTCCAAACGGCTGCAGGTAAAAGAGATAAGCTTTATATATTCGGAGACGACTATCCTACCCGCGACGGAACTTGTGTGCGAGACTATATCCATGTGGATGATCTTGCGGACGCTCATATAGCGGCTTACGAATATCTGCGTGCGGGCGGGAAATGCGATGTTTTCAATCTCGGGAACGGCAAAGGTTTTACCGTCAAGGAAATACTCACGGAAGCGCGCAGGATAACGGGGAAGGAGATACCGGCAGAAATCGCTTCCAGAAGAGCGGGCGATCCTGCCATACTTACCGCTTCTTCGGAAAAAGCCGAAAGGATTCTGGGCTGGAAGCCGATTTACCGTGAGCCCTCCGAAATAATCGAAACGGCATGGAAATGGCATTCGCGTGAAATGGCATGATAAGCGAGTATATAGAGAAGCTGCTCAGATACGGAAAAGAAAAGCTTTTTCTTCCTGCCGAAAATCTGAATTATGCACGTAACAGGTTGATCAGGCTGACTGAGTGTTCGGAATATGAGCGCGTATCGGGGAAAGTGACCGTTCCCGGGAGTTTTGAGCAGGCGGTATCACCGATATTGAGCTACGTTTTGGATAAAGGACTCGTGCGCGAATGTGAAGCGGAGGATTTTTCCTGCGCTCTTGCGGACGCCGTGATGCCGGATCCTTTTGAATACAGAAAACTTCTTTCGGCGTTGCAGCCCGAGGAACGCATGGCGTTTGCAGCTCGTTTTGCAAGGGAAAGCGGCTATGTCAAATCTGGCGAAAACTTAAGATGGAAGGCGGAAAATACAAAAGGCAGACTTATCGTTACCGTTAATACTACAAAGCCCGAAAAAGACAATAAAGCCACGGAAAAGGCTTTGGAAAAAGAAGCTCCGGGGTATCCGCGGTGCGATATATGCGCCGAGTGCGAAGGTTTTGGACGCCAAGGAGCAAACAGACAGAATTTAAGAATAATGCCGATGAAATTATGCGGGGAAAACTGGTTTTGGCAGTTTTCTCCGTATATGTATTTCAGAGAACACGGCATAGCCGTTTCGGAAGCGCACACTCCTATGCGCACGGACAAAAAGACAGTCGCACAGCTTCTGGATTTTGTTTCGGAATATCCGTTTTATTTTATCGGATGCAACGCCGCTCTGCCGAGAGTGGGAGGTTCCATACTCACTCACCGTCATTTTCAGGGGGGCAGAGAGCGCATGCCGATATTCGACGCCCCTGTTTTCTGGATGAAAAAAGACGGAAAATATACTGGGTGTGAGAAAACAGCGTTTGCTTTCCCGTTACGTGGAGAAACGGAAAATGAAGGTGCGTTAAGTTCCTTTTATCTGCGGCAGGATACTTGTTATTATAAGGAAACTTCTTCGGGAGATGAGGTGGATGAAGGGATAGCGGATTGGTATAACAGCGTTATTTGCCTCAGAAGCGAGAACAAAGACGCTCTTACGGAACGTGCTGCCGCGATCATCGATGTTTTTGAGAATTACAGCGATGAAAACGCGGATATCATCGCGCGTTCCGGAGACAAACAGCATAACGCCGTTTCCGTGACGGCACTTAATTCGGGATGGAAGTTTACCCTTTATCTCATCCTTCGTAATAATCGTACGGATGCGTTATATCCGGAGGGGATTTTTCATGCTCATCCACGGTATCATGCTCTGAAAAAAGAGGCGATAGGACTTATAGAAGCCATGGGGTATTTTATTTTGCCCGGCAGGCTCGAAAAAGAACTTGCTCAGGCTGCTTTGTTCATGGAAAAAGGAGGCTTCCGGATATCCGAATTGCCTGCGGAACTCGTAAAATTTACGGATATGTTTGAAAGCATCGATCGTTCGGAGCGTTCCGGAAGAGAGACAACGCCTTCGGGAAGGGCGACGCGGGAAGAAAGGACAAACGAAGGAAGTAATCACGGGGATGACCGCGGAGAAAAGCTTTTTACCCCTCCTCTGCCGGCAGCCGCGGCCACGGAAAAAATAAAAGACTATATCGGTCATGCCTGCGAAGGTATACTGTGCGACACGGCAATATTCAAAAACGACGGAAAAGGACGTGCTGCTTTTATGCGTTTTATGAAGGAAGCCGGTATTATTTCATGATTTTACCCGGAAGATCACGGAGTTTTATATGTGTGACAGAAATCCCGAAAAAATTTTTTTTGATATATACGGAAGACCGCCCGAAATGCTTTTCAGTGCGGCGGGCAGAGTGAATCTTATCGGCGAGCATACCGATTATTGCGGAGGCATGGCGCTTCCGGCGGCTTTGAGCATGCGTTCTCGCGTTTACGCGGCAGCCGGGAAAGCCGGGAAGAAAGGAACGGTAAGAATCGCCGCCACCACTACGCCTTTGAAAGCGGAGATTGATCCGCATAATACCGCAGTATGCAAAAAGCTCAGCTGGGGGAATTATCAGGCGGGCGTGGTGGAACAGCTTGTAGGGAAAGGCATGGAAATAAAGGGGTGCGACCTGCTTTACGATATCGATTTACCCTTCGGAGCAGGACTTTCCTCAAGCGCCGCAATCGAAGTTTCCACCGCTTATGCGCTCTCTTCTCTTGCAGGCGTGAAACTTTCGTTTGCCGAGCTTGCTTCTGTCGGGCAGAAAGCGGAAAACGACTTTGTGGGAGTGAAATGCGGTATCATGGATCAGCTTGCTTCCGCTTCGGGCAAGAAAGGGTACGCAATGCTTACGGATTTTTCCGATATGTCGCTCAAATACGTGAAATTCGCGGAAACGGACTGCGAATTTGTGATACTCGATACCTGTAAGCCGCGCGCCCTCATCAGAAGTAAATATAACGAAAGGTCCGAAGAACTTCTTCAGGCGAAACAAATCCTTTCCGAACGTTTCGACGTTGACTTTCTTGCCCGTATCCCGCCCGATAAGCTTGTTGAAGCTGAATCGCTGCTCCCGGACAAGCTTTTCCGCCGCGTCAGACACGTGGTCACCGAAACGGCAAGGACAGGACTTTTTGCGTCCCTCATGGAAAAGGGAGATCTCGTCCGTATGGGCGTCCTCATGAATGAATCGCATGAAAGTCTGAAAAACGACTATGAGGTGACGGGCTTTGAACTGGACAGCATAGTGAGTTCCGCAAACGGATCGGAATTTTGCCTCGGAGCACGTATGACCGGCGCCGGGTTCGGGGGATGCGCCGTCTGCCTTATAAAAAAGGGCAGTGCGGAAGCCTTTTTTGCCGGCGTGGAAAGGAAGTATCGTGAAAAAACCGGTCTGACTCCCGTGATGTATCCTGTCGTCATGAGCGAAGGACTCACGTGCGAAAACCTTTCCGACAAGACGGAATGAGCCGGTTGTTTGATTCTGCCTTCTGAATGTCGTTTTGCCGCGGTCTGTTACGGTTTTTCCGGAGAAGCGGTCCTATAGCCGCTTGTCAGGCTGCAGACGATCAAAGCTGCGGACAGGAAGAACATGAATGTATATTTGATCACGCCAAAAATGAAATAATAATTTGAAGATTTGCGTTCAAAGGCGTTGAAATACTTGAAAAAACAGCGGCTGTGTGATATTATACATACGTAATCAATAATGATTATCGTTATTGATATTTTTCGGAGGGAAATATCCGGGCAGTATGGAAGGCGAAAGAGTTATTAAGAGACATTCGAGGCAGAGGAGCAAAATAATAGAGGTGCTTGAGGGAACCAAGGCGCATCCTACTGCCGCTGAAGTTTATGCAGCTGTTTCGGAGGATTTCCCGAATATAAGTCTCGGCACGGTATACCGTGATCTCAGGCAACTGGAAAAGGCGGGGCTGATAAGGCGTCTGACTGCCGGTTCGGGGGCGGAGAGGTTTGATTATGACACTAGTTTTCATCATCATTTTATATGTGATTGCTGCGGCAGGGTATATGATGTGGAGACTTCGGGGAGCGTTGAGGTGCAGGGCGGTTTTGAAGTAAAGAGGGCTGAGCTGCAGTTTTACGGGATTTGTCCCGAGTGTCGCGCAAAGAACGGGAAGTGACGGGCGAGATATGATTTCAGACTAAAGGCCTGTAAAGTACGGGCTGAAATACGGAGGTGTAATATGAAATTCAGATGCAAGGTATGCGGATATATCCATGAAGGTGATGAAGCTCCCGAGGTTTGTCCTGTATGCGGAGTGGGAAAGGAAGAATTCGAGCTTATTGAAGAAGAGGAGTAAGGAAATTTTTTAAAGGAAATATGTCTGAGGCGAGGGCAAATGGTGATGCCGGTGCTTATTTCAGTCTCAGTGACGCCCGGAGAGGGCAAAATATTTAATCGAGATTTTCGGAGGTAATCATGAAAAAGTTTAAATGTACGGTTTGCGGTCAGATAGTGGAAGCGGAGACCATGCCTGCAAAGTGTCCTATTTGCGGAGCTGTCACTTTTGTGGAGCTGAAGGAGAATGAAGGGCTTGTTTATGCTTGCGAGCATGTTGTCGGAGCGGCAAAGGGTGTGGACAGTGAGATCATTGAGGGGCTTCGCGCCAATTTCAACGGCGAATGCATGGAGGTAGGGATGTACCTTGCCATGAGCAGAGTAGCCGACAGGGAGGGTTATCCCGAGGTTGCCGAGGCGTATAAGCGTTATGCGTTTGAAGAGGCTGAGCATGCGGCGAAGTTTGCAGAGCTTCTCGGCGAAGTGATAACGGACAGTACGAAAAAGAATCTTGAAATGCGTATTGCTGCCGAGCACGGTGCTACAGAGGGCAAATATATGCTTGCAAAGAAAGCCAAAGAGCTCAATCTTGACGCTATACACGATACCGTTCATGAGATGGCGAGAGACGAGGCGCGTCACGGAAAGGGCTTCCAGGGCCTTTATGACAGGTACTTCAAATAACAGTACCGGATTTTTCCGGTCCGCACATAGCGGGCATAAATGTATAAATGCAAAAGAAAGCCGCGCAGACAAATATGCGCGGCTTTTCGGACGTATTTTAAAGCTGCAGGACTTAAGGCTCATGCCTTGGCGTTACGCCCGTGTAAACGCAAGGCGAAAAGGGTTCTCGGCCTGCTTTTTGCGAAAGGGGTGCAAAAGAGGTTCAGTTTTCTTTTTCGAACATGTCTTTGCCTACCCCGCAAAGCGGACACTGAAAATCCTCGGGTATCTGATCCCATTTTGTACCGGGAGCTATCCCTCCTTCGGGATAGCCGTCTTTTTCATCGTATACGAATCCGCAAACTGTGCAAACGTATTTCATGTTATTCTCCTTTTCAGTATATTTTACCGTCTGAGACGGTGTTTTTTATTTCAGCAGACTCGAGACCAGGGCGGGGACCTTGCGGAAATCGTCGTCATCGGGGTTCCATAAGGATTTGACTTCTTCGTCGATAACGGTGAAGCCGGCGTCCTTTAATAGGTTTTTAAGAATACCCACGCCTTCGCCGCTCCAGCCGTAGCATCCGAATGCGGCGGCTTTTTTGTTTTTGAACCTGAGCGCTTTGAGGAACGTAAGCCATCCCGCAACAGTGGAAAGTATATTGTTTTCCGCAGTCGGCGAGCCTACCGCTATGGCTTTTGATTTGAAGACTTCTGTCATAATCTCGTTTTTATCGGTTTTGGCGATATTCAATACCTTGACAACGGTGTCCGGACTCTGCCTGTTTATCTCGCGCGCTATTTCGTGCGCAATTGCCGCAGTACCGTCCCACATGGTGTCATAGATCACCGTTACCTGATCCTCCTTGTAAGCGGCGCACCATTCGGCATACTTATTAACTATCTGAAGCGGGTTTTCTCTCCATATGACTCCGTGACTCGGCGCGATCATGTCTATGGGAAGATTCATTGCCGCTATTTCGGGCAGCTTTTTCCCTACCATCATCGAAAACGGATTGAGTATATTGGCGTAATACTTCATTGCCTCTTTGTATAACAGACATTGATCCGCTTTATCGTTGAAAAGCTCTTCAACGGCGAAATGCTGTCCGAAAGCGTCGTTGCTGAAAAGTATATTGTCGCCCGTCATATAAGTTGCCATGGAATCGGGCCAGTGCATCATGGGCATTTCGATGAATATGAGTTTTTTCCCGTTTCCGATGTCCAGGCTGTCGCCGGTCTTTACCACCTTGAAATTCCAACCGCGCTTTCCGTACTGCCCCTCCAGACTCTTTACCGCATTTGCGGTGCAGTATAAGGGAACGTCGGGTATCTCCGCCAGTAAAGCGGTAAGTGCGCCGGAATGGTCGATTTCTCCGTGGTTTGCGATCACGAAGTCGATCTTATCGAGAGGTATTTCTTTTTTCAGGTTTTCGACGAATTCAAACCTGTGCGGCGCCCATACCGTATCGATCAGCACGGTTTTTTCCTCTTCAATAAGATAAGCGTTCTGACTCGAACCGTGCATTATTGAAAAGTCGTCGCCATGGAATGTTTTCAGTTCCCAGTCGATATAGCCCACCCAGCTTACGTTATTCTTTATTTTTCTTTTCATATGTCCTCCGAAAGCGGTTCCGCACCGCATTTTACTTGATTTTACACTCTAATTATAATATAATGGTTCCATTAAGTCGGTGGTTTAAACCACCAAACGAGGTGTTTGTGAATATCAATAAAATATCGGTTTTCGATAAAATCGACCGGAAAGACTATGACGACATGTCTGAAAGCGGATTTGCCGGGGTCAAAGAATTTTGTGCGGGAGATTTCATTTTCCGGGCAGGAGATCCCGTGTGTGAAACGGGCGTTGTGCTTGAGGGAAGCGTAAATATCGAGAGCGTGGATATTTCGGGAAATACCACCATAATAAACAATATATCCGCCGGACAGGCCTTTGCCGAGGCTTACGCGTTGTGCGGGACCCCGTTGCTTGGCGACGTTGTGGCAGCCGTAGATTCGAAAATACTTTTTCTGGATATGTGCAAGCTGCTTTCTTCCCGTAACAGCTCAAAAAAATGGTACGTGACTTTTCTTTTCAATTTGCTTGCCGTTTCGGCGGAAAAAAACCTCGCCCTTTCGGAGCGTATCATATGTTCCGCCTCCAAAAACGCCAGAGCGAGAGTCACTTCTTACCTGAATTTTGTCTCCTTTAAATGTAACTGCAAAGAATTCGACATCCCTTTCAACCGACAGCAAATGGCCGACTACCTCAATCTCGACAGAAGTGCCCTTTCCAAAGAGTTGGGACGTATGCGCAAAGACGGTCTCATAAGTTTCAGGAAAAACCATTTCAGGATCGAGGGTTTCTGATGATTTTCAGTTTGCCGCCGGTCCGGGCGGACGGTGATTTCCGAGAGGGGCTCTTGTGTGTCCGACCGACAGATAAACCAAAGCATGCGAAACTTAATATTTTCCCTCACGCCTTTTCGCTGTCCGACTGATATCCCGCGGCACGCAAACGGGACGGTGTTTCCTGTACGGAAAACTCGGCTTTTACTGTTTTGCGATTTGCCTCGATCCCCGTTTTCCCGATGAAACCGAGCAATATCTTCCGGACATACGGTTTGATGACGTAGAGGACAAAACTATTCAGAAGAAAATCCAAAAATTAAAAAAGAATTTTGAAATGGCGGTAAAAATTCTTGACAATTATGCCCGGTTATTGTATTATAAGTAGGCTTCATGAAGCAAGTCGTTCAATCACGCGCAGACGGCGGGGTGTAGCGCAGTTGGTAGCGCACGTGGTTTGGGACCATGTGGCCGGGAGTTCGAGTCTCTTCACCCCGACCATTATTTAAGAAGAGGGCCTTTAGCTCAGTTGGTTAGAGCGGTCGGCTCATAACCGATTGGTCCGGGGTTCGAGTCCCTGAAGGCCCACCAACTTTTTTAAAAACGAATAATAATGTGGTCCGGTAGTTCAGTTGGTTAGAATGCCAGCCTGTCACGCTGGAGGTCAGGGGTTCGAGCCCCCTTCGGATCGCCATTTTTCCCAGCTGGTGTAGCTCAATGGCAGAGCAACTGATTTGTAATCAGTAGGTTGTAGGTTCGACTCCTATCACCAGCTCCACCATAACACCTTATATTTTATCTTGGATGGGTTCCCGAGTGGCCAAAGGGAGCAGACTGTAAATCTGCCGTCGCAGACTTCGGTGGTTCGAATCCACCCCCATCCACCATATATGCGGGAATGGCGGAATTGGCAGACGCGCTAGATTCAGGTTCTAGTGAGCAATACGCTCATGCAGGTTCAAGTCCTGTTTCCCGCACCAGTCCGAGTGTTCATAAGGACACTCGGATTTTTCTTTGGCAAAGTGGCGTTATGGACATCTGTACTGCGTCGCCGCGGACGGCCTATCGTCCGCGGCGACTTTTTTGCAAAGCTGCCTCTCACACATGCTGTCGCGGCTCCTTTCTGCATCGAGCCCGCCGTGCCGGGCTTCGATTCGGGGTTTCCTTTTCTGCCTTTTCCGCATTCCTGAAAAGGATGCCATTTTCTGCAAACTATGGTATAGTATTTCTGCATTGGGCTTGTCCGAGGGAGCCGCGAGGGGCTTGGGGCGGATGCTGTGGATGTGAAAAACCGCAACCGTCTGTGGGAACACAAGAACTTTTCCATGCCGATAGACTGTGGAGAATAAACAGCAGACCATTTCAAAATCGGAAAAAACGTTACAGGCGAGGGGGTTTCGCTAACCGTTTGATACATGGAAAGGAAGAGGCGTGATGAGCATTCGGTACAGCATTGCGAAATGTGCATTGCGGATATTGGGATTCAAAAAATGTTTCAGCTGCCATTGGATAAACTGATCATAAAGGCTGAACAGGTTAACAAGAACCGCAGTTTTCAAATACCGAAAAGCCGCAAGTATATTTATGGCGACATTCCTGTAATGAACGGGAAGTATCATTGCCTGTCTATTCAGAAACACCCACAACGGACAGAAAAAGCAATCCTGTTTCTCTTTGGCGGCGGAATGATGATTGGGCCGGACAGGGGCGATGTAAAATGCGCCGGGGAATATGGGACGGACTGCCATATGGATGTATGGTTTCCTTATTACCCTCTTTGCATCCGGAATAGCATTGTGGAAACGTATAAGATGGTGTTGGATACTTACCGAAACATGGTTGCGGTGTATGGCGCAGAAAACATTACACTGCTCGGCTTTTCGTCCGGAGCCGCCTTGGCCATTGGTGTTTGCCTGTACAACAAGGCGCTCGATTGCCCCTTGCCGATGCCGCGCAGCATTGTGGCGTGTTCACCGGGGTGCTGCCCTGACAGCCATGCGCAGCTGAATAAAATGAAGGCACTCAATGCAAAGGATATTATGGTCGATGTCGCTTTCATGGAAAATATCAGAACGCTCATGCAACATGGCGAAAGGGTCCCGGATTATATGCTGTCCGGTACACTCGGTGATTTCAAGGGGTTACCGGACATTCATCTTTGGTATGGCAGCGACGAAGTGCTGTATGCCTGCGCTGAAGATTTCATAAAGGCCTGTAAAGCGGGAGAGGTACCCCATACATTGAATGTGGGGCAGGGCATGTGTCACTGTTATCCGATGGTATCTTTTTTTTCGGAAGGGAAATCGGCGCATGAAGAAATATGCCGGCAGATTTGCGAAGACAAAAAGGGTAAGTTGTAAGTATAATAAGAACATGCGCAGGAGAATGCCCTTGCCCTCCCCGGCGGCAACGGCATGTTCACGGCAGCGCCGACAGGGCGCATTACACACCGCACTTTGCTTCGCAATGTTCAGACGGTTGAACCCCCATCGGGGGGTGGAGGGCCGAAGCCCTCCAAAGGACATCCGAACCCGCGACGGCGGCCGTCGCTTTTTGAAAGCCGGGGCGCTTCGGGCCAGGGCCGGCGTCATCGTCCGTGAGAAGGCGGCATGACTCTCTGCGCGTTTTGTATGCCGGTTTCTTTCCTGCCTCCATACAGCATGACGACGGCCAGGCAGGCGGTCACGGCTTCGCTGATGGAGTGGCACAGCCAGATGACCCCTTCCCCGAACAGATACGGGAGGAGCAGGATGAAAAGCGGCGGAAAAACCAGGCTGCGCCCCAGGGACACCAGCAGCGCCTTTTGGGCGCTCTGCGTGGATTGCCAGAACGAAATCATCAAAATGTTGTACCCAGCCAGGAAAAAGCCGCAGAAATAGTACGCGCTCTGCCGGGCCGCAAAGGCGATAAGCTCAGTATCCCCCGGGTTGAAAATGGAGAAGAAGGACCGGGAAAACAGGAGAATCAGCCCATAGCAGACGATGCCCGCCGCTAAAAACACCCCGGTGGCGAAGCGGCGCAAATCCCGGCTCCGCCCGGTTGCCCCGGCGCCTGTGAAATAGCTGAATACGGGCTGCAGGCCCTCCGCCATGCCCAAAAAGAGCGTGAGGAGAATCAGCATCAGATACCCGATGACCAGATAGGCCGCAAGGCCCATCTCCCCGTATCCGTTCCGGACGATGGCGACATTGTAGACAAACGTCATGATGCCAATGGTAAATTCCATGATGAACGACGGAAAGCCCAGGGTGAAAATATGTCGGACGTGGCGCGCTTTCAGCTTTGGCGGCGAAAAATACAGATGCCCCTTTTTCAGGAGGAAATGCGGCAGCAGGATAAGGACGCTGAACACAGGCCCAATGGCGGTTGCCAGGGCCGCGCCGCCGATTCCCATGTTCAGCGGGCACATGAACACATAGTCCAGCACGATGTTGGAGACCGAGCCAAACGCCAGGGCAAACATGGCCAGCTTCGGACGGCCGTCGTTGCGGACAAGGCCGCTGAGCAGAAAGCTGAAAATCAGGAAAGGCGAAAAGGTTACGATATAGCGGATGTATTCCACAGCCTCGTCATGGATTTGCGGCGTAGCGCCAAGGGCTTTCGCCAGCGGATGAATCAGGAGATTGCCGAATACCGCGACCAGCAGGCCTGTCCCGGCCGCGCAGAGAAGCGCGGTATCAAAGACCTGCAGGGCCCTGTCGTCTTCCCGCCGGGCCAGATGGCCGGAAATCATAACCCCTGCGCCGGATGCCACGGC
>ENA-OYZN01000198-OYZN01000198.1-human-gut-metagenome-genome-assembly--contig:-NODE-198-length-39219-cov-13.280308_pt1 | contig 39219 bp, 35 predicted proteins | sample MGYA00243294_ERZ653483 | MGnify/ENA primary metagenome ERZ653483 (study PRJEB26926, sample SAMN06165155) | human gut metagenome | biome: ENVO:00009003; feature: ENVO:2100002; material: ENVO:00002003... | reverse complement strand
TATAAGAGACAGGTTTAAAATACTTTATTTGATTTTTACTTAAAATCTCATCTTCTACAATCTTATAATTAAAATTACTATCTAATACGTCTTCCCTATCCTCATAATCAATCAATTCAATACATATATCAAAATTCTGTGATGCAATATAATAATATTCCTCACTATCTTTTTCTACAACAACATTTTCTAAAAAATCAGGATATTCAAATTGAAATACCTGTGGTATCGAAACTGTTTTTCTGCTTTGGATTGTAAACCGTCCATCATCAATATCTTTTACATCATATGGGTCATCTTTAACAATTGCTTCTTCTCCATTCCAATAGACACTTTTTCCATCCCCGTCCTTTTCCTCATCTATTAGTACATTTAAGTATTCTGCAGGATTCATAATTTCTTTCTTTTCCATCTCTTTCTCATTTTCTCCTTCTTCATTCTGACATGCAGATAGTAATAACAAAAATATAAATACAAATATAACATAATATTTTTTCATTTCTAACCCTCTTTAACTGGCTGCCTTTTTTATCATCTCTGTATATATTTCATAAGTTTCTGGCATCAATTCTTTCATTTTTTCAATTTCAGCTGTATCTCCTGTCATTTGAGCAGAGAAAAATTGTGCAAAAGCTTCATTTGCCACTCTTGATGGATTTTCCTCCCAATAACCGTCTGGATGACCATATGACGGTTGGTATTTATCATTTGATACACCATCAATAATATCCGACAAACCGTTATTTACATGATAATATTCATTCTCGCTGCCATTAATATCCAGTTTAATTGCATTTTTAGTTTCATTTTCTATATATTTATCTAATCGGGCACCTGAGTAACCTTTGCTAATTCCCTCATTGCGATAATACTCTTCATATCCATTACAATACGCATTAATCTCTCGCCTTAAAGAATCTTCAAATTCTTTAAAATCCCCTTTGCACTCAGAACCATCTACCCAACCCTCATTATATACAATGAAATGTCCATATTCATGATAGAAAGTTGTCCCATTCCCTCTTGGATTATTTAAATCTTTTTCAGTACTTATATGTAATTCTCCTCCACTGTGAAATGGACTGTTTTCATCAAAATCAACAACAACAAGGTCTCTTGAATATTTATCATATAATCTTCTGGCATCCTCATATTCAGTTGGAACATCAAAATATATTTGCTGCAATAGTTCCTGATATTCATCACTAAAACCCTCTCTTGTTTCTTTATCACGTATGCGGGAAATAATATTTTCCTGTCGTTTTTTATAAGCATCTAACCAATCATCAAACGCTTCTTTACAGTCATCCAGTAAATCACTACAAACATCTGAAATATAATCTCCAATATATTTTAATATTGATGCATCCTTAGCAATTTTTGATTCTGTAAAACCATATAATCTTATTATCTCTTCAAGTCCTTCTTTTATTTCATGTACTGATTTAACTAATTGTTTTAGGTTGTCAGATGATTCACCCAGCTGTTGTTTGATTGCAGCTGCACCTTTACCTGAAACTGTGAAATTCAACCTGTTATTTTCCACTTCTTCCCGCTTATCTGCAAGCGTTTTTTCAATTATCACCAATTCTGAACAACATTTATTCAATTTTATTAAATCTACTCGAATGTCACTTCCCATACATTATCCCCCCTAAACTAATATAGTATGTTTTAATTATATTAATCAAAGTGTTGTATTTATAAGCACTATAATTTGAAAAATACTATATTACATTTAAGCAGCTTTTTGTAAAAAACGGGACAGACAACCAGTTTATCGGATAAATAACCACCTTTCCTTTCTCAATATATAACTCGGCAATATCGACAAAACTCTCATTTCCTGATACTTTATATACAGTGAAATACGCCAGTATCAGCAAAGCATTGTCATAAAGCATTTTTTCAAAATGGGGTACTAAAAAATATGAATCTGTAGAATATCTGGAAAACCCATAACCTGTTTGTTCGGACAGAGTGTTGAATACAACGTAAGAAAGATTAGATTATGGGGTATTGGGAGCTTAGAAGCCCCCCAAAACCGCCATATCGTCCATCAAAGATTTTAGAAAATATGCCCACCGCAAGTTCCAGAAGCCTGCTATCTATCTGCTATCTTTTTCGTCTTCTTTGTCTTATAGGTATACTTATACAACCCAGCATTATTACTACCGGAATATTTCCAATACTTACAATAAGTTGGAGTTACTTCCACGATACAAACCCAGCCTGTCTTGCTTGTAAATGCTGCAATCTTCTTAGTATGCTTCCCATTTGGATTGCAACGGTATAATTCTACCTGATATACAGGATAACATGTCCTGTCCAATTTTTGTTTTTTTATATAGTACAATTTTCCTTTAACAAAACCGTATACCTCACCACAGTCGCTCAATTGCTTTACTTTTTTCAAGCCAGACGAAGTAAAGCGATAAAGAATAATCGGCGTCCCGGATTCCTCTTCATCATAAGAATCGTCCGCATCATAATAAGGTTCTGAAACCGCATATTTTCCCGCTGATGCAGTAATATTACAATTCTTTATCTTCTTTATTACTTTCTTTTTAGAAATGCTATAAATATACGTATCATACCGGTGCACGTCCTCTCTGTCACATGTCAGGTATATTTTACCGCCGTAAACTGCACCGATACTCGCAGAAAAATCTTTTTTTGCACTTATAATTCTTTTTATTCTTTTTGATTTTTTTGTCTCAAAATTATACCGGTATAATACTTTGCCAGCCCGATTCATATAATATGCCTGTTTTCCGTTACAAAAGCAGCCATTCTGCAGCGGTGTTTTATCATAATTGCCATACTTTGACCGGCTCACATAAATATGCCCGGAAGCATATTTTAAATAGTATTTTCCACTCTGAACAACATTTTTTTCATCACTGAGATTAATTTCCTTATAAGATGCCGCAAAAACCTGTTCGCTGTTTACAAAAACCACACAAAACACAAGTACCAAAAAAACAAAAAACTTCTTCATAATATAACCCCTCTTCTTCCCATTAATGATTATATTACCTTCTACAATAACTCCTTCAATATCTGGTTTACCATTCCCGGATTTGCCTTACCCTTCATCGCCTTCATGGTCTGTCCCACTAAGAAGCCGATTGCCTTTTCCTTACCATTGCGGTAATCCTCCACAGACTGTGGATTATCTGCAATCACCTGTTCAATAGTGGAACGAAGTGCACCTTCATCATTGACTGTCTTAAGGCCCTTTTCCTCCACATACTTATCAGGGTCAATATCCTCTGCAAATATTTTCTCAAATACTTCCTTTGCCACAGTGGAATTGATTGCCTGGGAGTCTGCTAACTTAATGAGCTTAGCCAGATTTTCCGCAGAAAATCCGATATCCTCTGCATCCATTTCCTTCTCCTTTAAAAGCCGCATGGTTTCCACCATTAACCAGTTGGAAACCTTCTTTGGATTCGCACCAAGTGCCACTGTCTCCTCGAAGATATCTGCCAGCTTCTTCGTACCGGTTAAAATATCTGCATCATACTCTGGAAGACCATATTCCTCCTGATAACGCGCTTTCTTCTCCTCCCGGAATTCCGGCTGCTTACTTCGTATTTCCTCTAACCATTCGTCACTGATAATAATCGGAACAAGGTCCGGGTCCGGAAAATAACGGTAATCCTGTGCATCCTCCTTCGAGCGCATTGCATAGGAATATTCCTTCGCATCATCCCAGCGTCTGGTCTCCTGAACCACTTCTTTGCCAGCCTCCAGCAAATCAATCTGGCGTTCTCTCTCATTTTCTATGGCTCTTGCAATCGCCTTAAAGGAATTTAAATTCTTCATCTCGGTACGGGTACCAAATTCTGTGGCACCCACTTCACGGATAGACAGGTTCACATCCGCACGCATGGAGCCTTCATTTAATTTGCAATCGGAAGCGCCAAGATACTGAATGGTGGTTCTCAGCTTGTCAAGATAAGCGATAACCTCATCCGCAGAACGCATATCCGGCTCAGATACAATCTCAATCAACGGTACACCGGAGCGGTTAAAATCCACCAGTGAACTATCGGTATACGGGTCATGGATTAACTTACCTGCATCCTCCTCCATATGAATCTCATGGATGCCGATGAATTTCTTCTTCCCATCCACCTCAATCTCTACCTTGCCATCCCGGCAGATTGGATAATACAGCTGGGAAATCTGGTAATTCTGCGGATTATCCGGATAGAAATAATTCTTACGGTCAAATTTACAATTCTGGGTAATCTTACAGTTGGTTGCAAGACCCACTGCAATTGCCTTATTTACCACTTCTTTATTCAGTACCGGCAAAGAACCCGGCATACCGGTACATACCGGACAAGTATGGGTATTAGGAGCTCCGCCAAATGCAGTAGAGCATCCACAGAAAATCTTTGTTTTTGTTGCCAGCTCCACATGCACCTCTAAACCGATGACTGTCTCATATGCCTTACTCATTTTAAAGCCCCCTTTCTACTGCAAATGCAGGACGTTTATATTCCTTCGTCTGTTCAAATGCGTAAGCCGCACGAATAATACTCTTTTCGTCAAAATGCTTTCCAAGCAGCTGTAAGCCGATTGGAAGTCCGTTACTGTCATATCCGCAGGGAAGGGAAATTCCCGGAAGACCTGCAAGATTTACAGATACCGTATAAATATCTCCTAAATACATCTTGATTGGGTCACTTAAGGATTGTCCAAGCTTTAAGGCAGTTGTCGGTGCCACCGGACCCAAAATCACATCATACTTTTCAAATGCCTTGTCAAATGCCTGTTTAATCAGTGCCTTTGTCCGAAGCGCCTTCATATAATATGCATCAAAATATCCGGAGGAAAGCACGAAAGAGCCTAACATTATTCTTCTCTTTACCTCGGCGCCGAACCCTTCGGAACGGGTCTTCTTATACATATTGTGAAGGTCTGAATATTCTTCGGTACGGTAACCGTATTTCACGCCGTCAAAACGCTCTAAGTTTGAGCTTGCCTCTGCGGAAGCAATGATATAATATGCCGGAATTGCATACTCCACAAGGCTTAAGTCAAATTCCTCAACAATGGCGCCCTTTACCTCTAAAGCCTTTGCAACCGCCATAACTGCCTCTTTGACTTCCGAATCCAGTCCCTCTCCAAGATAATCCTTTGGAATACCAATCTTCATTCCCTTTACATCATCCACCAGGGCAGAAGTAAAATCGTCTCCTGCTTCCTTTACCGAAGTGGAATCCTTATCGTCTTTGCCGCAGATTGCCTCTAAAATTGCCGCACAGTCTGTTACATCCTTTGCCAAAGGTCCAATCTGGTCAAGAGAAGAACCATATGCAATCAGACCATATCTGGATACTCTGCCATAAGTTGGCTTGATTCCCGTTACACCGCAAAAGCCTGCCGGCTGGCGGATACTTCCACCGGTATCGGAACCCAATGCATAAGGAATCTCTTCCGCAGCAACTGCCGCCGCAGAACCACCGGAGGAGCCTCCCGGTACTCTCTCCAAATCCCATGGATTCTTCGTCTCTCCGTAATAAGAGGTCTCTGTTGTGGAGCCCATGGCAAATTCATCCATATTGGTCTTTCCGACAATAACTGCTCCCGCTGCCTGTAATTTCTCCACTGCTGTAGCGGTAAACGTCGGCTTAAAGTTCGATAAAATCTTAGAGGAGCAGGTGGTCAGCATCCCATCAATACACATATTATCCTTAATGGCAACCGGAACACCCGCCAGCGGTCCCGTAAGGGTTCCGTCATCAATCAGCTTCTGAACCTCTTCCGCTCTCTTAAGAGCTCCCTCCCGGTCTACCGTAACAAAGGCATTGATATCCTTATCCTTCGCCTCAATACTGTCAAGAAATGCAGTGGTTGCTTCCACTACGGATATCTCTTTATTTTTAATCTTTTTGCCGAGCTCCACGGCAGTTAAACTTAAATCCATCATTCTCTCCTTCTTTCTGTTCTATTTCATCTTATCCTCTATAATTCTTCCAACATCACCCTCAAGTTTGCCAACAATCAGCTTCATGTTTGCCAATAGTCAGCTTCATATTTGCCAATAGACAGCTTCATATTTGGTAAAATGTTTTCCAAGAAGGGACATTTGCAACCGTCGGTACTTGGACTGCGTTCTTTGCAGTCCTATGTACCGCTACGCTTGCAACTAAGCGAAAGCGGTCCCTGTCTGGAAACATTTTACCAAACTTGAAGCGTCCGGCATCCAAGCGCCATCTTTCCAAACTTGAAGCGTCCACCCCTTACTCGAAGGTCTTCGGCACCTTATACGCTCCATCCTTCTTCTCCGGTGCATTCGCCAGCATATTCTCCCGGTCATCCCCATTGGTCACCACATCCTCACGGAATACATTATGCACGGAAAAGGTATGGCTCATAGGCTCCACACCTTCTGTATCCAATTCATTCAGCTTTCCCACATAGTCTAACATATTGGACATATCCTTCTTCGCCTGCTCCTTCTCCTCCTCGGAAAGCTCCAGCTTTGCAAGAATTCCAACATATTCAATAGTCTCGTCTGTAATCTGCATTTTTTCTACCTCCTTAATCAGCCAGTCCAAACTGTGCAAAATAATCTACTTCACAGTCATAAATCTTATCTAAGGTTTCTATATCAATTCCGGTCCGTTCACTGACATAAGCCATCAGCTTATCACCAGATACCGCCTTTACCGGAAGTCCGTCCTCGTCAATTTCCTCTACGATATATTCTTCCTTTCCCTCCGCAAATTCCATAAATGCATCCGCACCGTCTAATGCTTTCTGCACCAGCTCCGGAGACATCTCCAATTTTTCTCCGATAAAATCTGCCTCCTTTTGAAAGTCCTCTCCAAAAAATTCCTCCAGGGATAGAATTTCCGGATTTTTCTCATTTAACGTCTCTTTGATATCATTTTTCTTATCCATTATGCTTCCTAAACTCCCAATATCTGTCTTTTCCCTTTAACAGCCTGTACCACAAAAATATTATATTAATCCGTAATGCAGAAATGCATTTTTGATTCCATCCTCATCCACATCCGTTGTCACAAAATCTGCGATATCCTTAAGTATGGGGTTTGCATTTCCCATGGCAATGGCAATTCCGGCGAAGCGCAGCATTTCCATGTCATTCTCCCCATCTCCAATTCCTATGGTATCCTTCAAATCGGCTCCAAAATATTTTGCCACAATTTTAATTCCGTTTCCCTTATGCATTCCAAGCTCTGACAGCTCGCCGCTGTTTCCCGGCAATGCAATGGCACTGTCCACAACAGTAAATTCATCCTGTAAATCCCTGCGGATATCCTCCGGGTCATACTCCATAGTCACATAAAGCATCTTGTTAACCGGAAGCTTTGCAGGCTCTGAAATTTCAGAGAGGCGCTTTGCCATGTCAAACAGTGCCTTATCATAGGGCTCATTGCGGGATTTGCAATACGCTATATACTGATTCATATAATCAAAACCGATATCATTTACCAGTAAATCTTCATTGGTTTCCAGAAAGACTGCCATTTTCTTCGACTCGAAATAGTCTAGCAGTCTTGCATTCATCTTCTCCGTCATGGGACGGTGATAAATCATCCTTCCCTCCAGCTCCACATATGCTCCTGCAGAGCCTACAATTCCATCCAGGGGTACGCTGAGGATGTCCTCATGCATCTCGCACCTGGAGCGTCCGGAGCAAATAAACACCTTATGTCCGTTTGCCCTTGCCTGGTTGATTGCCTCCCTTGCGCTGTCCGGAATAACCGCATCCCGTCCAACCAGCGTTCCGTCTATGTCCAGAAAAATGTATTTCGTATCCATACAACTCCTCCTGCTGTTCTGATGCTTATTCTCTATCAAAAACGGTCAAAAGAAAGATTTACTCTTCCCTTACTATTTCCGTTTCCGTCCACCCATATCCATTTCTTATGTAAAAATGGCTGTAGATTTGAGTCCCATGCATCCCGTTGGTTCACCTGCCACTGTCCGTCAGAAACCAGAATAACCAGTCTGCTCCTGGCATGAAATAATTTTAACTGTCCTGCCAGTACTTCTAGCACTTTGTCTTCCGTATGGGACATGTTGCCATAATCCTCTAAGCCTCTGCCAATTCCCAGCATGGAAAGTGGAAGCACCTCCGTCACAATCTGCTCATCGGTTATCCATTTCACCACATTTAACCGGACATTCTGAAACAAATCACCCTTCTTTTTCAATGCAGAGACTATATCCCTGCTGGTGCCTGCAAGCTGCTCTTGCGGCAGCTTATAATCCAGCACAACCGCCATTTCCGTCAGTTTTCCACCCGGCAGGTTGCCTGGTGCATGCAATACCCGTTCCACATCATTCATAAATAATTTCATCTGTACCGGCGTCATTTATCCATCGCTTCCCTTATACCACTGTAACCAGCCTTGATATCCATGATTAGTTTAATAGATATTATCCTTTGTGTCAACTTATACAATTAAGATATTTCCTAGATAAATGGTGCAAAAACTGATGCTCCTGCCACTGTCAGCAGCCCTGCCACCGCTATGGACAGACTGCTCATTGCTCCCTCTAACTCTCCCATTTCCATTGCCTTCACGGTTCCAATGGCATGGGCTGAGCTTCCAATGGCAATTCCCCTCGCCACCGGCTCCTCAATCCGGAATACCCTGCATATTGTTTCTGCAATCATATTTCCGAACACCCCGGTAATAATAATAACCGCCACAGTAATTGTCACATAGCCATCCAATTCCTCCGACACTCCCATTCCAATGGCTGTTGTAATGGATTTCGGCAGCAGGGTGACATACTCCTTATGGCTGAGACCGGAAATCAGTGAGAATACCAGTACACTAACCAGACTGGTAAGCACACCGGAGCAGATTCCCAGTAGAATGGCTTTCCAGTTACCCTTTAACATTTCCACCTGTTCATACAGCGGAATTGCAAGACAGACTGTCGCCGGGGTCAACAGATAGCTTAAATATTTTGCCCCCTCATAATAAACATCATAATCAATGTGGCACACTGACAGCAGTATCATGATGATGACAACTGCCACCAGCAGCGGATTAAAGACTGCAAGACCAAATTTCTTTTTCAGCTGTACTCCGGCTCCATAGGCAATCAGGCTTAACATGACACCAAAAAATACTGATTCTACTAATATGTTACTCATCTGCCTTCACCTCAGCTTCCGTTTTTCTTTTCCCCCTTCTTATGACAAACTGGGTGGTCCTACCTGTTACTGCCATCACAATTATGGTGGTAACCAGTGTAATTCCAATTACCGGAATACAGATTGGCTTAAGCACTCCCCAGCTCTCCAGCAGTCCCACCGCAGCAGGAATAAACATGAGCGGCATAATTTCAATCAAGAATTTCCCCGTTTCCTTTACATCCTCCAGCTTAATCCATCCGAAAAACAGTCCTGTAAACAAAATAACCAGACCATAAATACTCGCCGGTACCGGAAGCGGAAGCAGATGATTGCAGACCTCTCCAATAAAAGAAATCGTTAAAATAATGCCAAACTGTTTTATGTATTTCACCAAAAACGCCTCTTTTCTTAAATACCTCTGTTTTTAACCTGTATTAGTGTACTACGAATCCCTGCTCTTGTCATGTATTTTCTAAAAAACAGGTTTACAAATAGAAGGTAGTGATATATAATGGGCTACGGGAATGAAGTTCTCCCATGGGAAACCTAAACCGCTTATTAAGCTGATGACTTCTGTGATTTTATTTTCGCAGAAAGCATCAGCTTTTTTGCGTCTGAAAGGAGAAATATTTATGTTAACGTCACTTGCACTCATTTTTCTTGCAGGATTGTCTATGGCTGCCATCTGCCAGCGGATAAAGCTGCCACGCATAATTGGCATGCTGGTAACCGGTATTGTATTGGGACCATATGTCCTTAACTTACTTGACCCATCCATTTTATCCATTTCCGCAGATTTGCGTCAGATGGCTTTGGTTATTATTCTACTGAAAGCAGGCTTATCTCTTAATCCGGCTGATTTAAAAAAAGTAGGACGCCCCGCCATTATGATGGCATTCGTACCGGCAAGCTGTGAGATACTGGCGTTTTTCCTGTTTGCACCATACATTCTCGGTATCACAAGAATGGAAGCTGCTGTTATGGGAACTGTACTTGGAGCAGTATCTCCGGCTGTGGTCATCCCACGAATGGTTCAGCTGATGGAAGCGAAATACGGTACAGAAAAGAGTATTCCTCAACTGATTATGGCAGGAGCCTCCTGCGATGATATTTATGTAATTGTGCTGTTCTCCACCTTTTCCAGCATGGCACAGGGTGGCAGCGCCCATCTTATGGATTTTGTAAATATCCCTATTTCCATTATATTGGGAATTATACTCGGCGCAATTACGGGATACGTTCTCAGCCTGTTTTTTGAAACTGCATACGCCCATAAGCACTGTGTCCGAAACAGTATGAAGGTCATTATTGTTCTCGGAGTATCCTTCCTGCTCATGGCAATTGAGACATGGCTGAAGGAAATTGTCTCCCTGTCCGGACTGCTTGCTGTTGTCAGCATGGCGTGTGTAATCAAAATCAAAAGTACCGATTTTGTATCCAGACGCCTTTCCGAAAAGTTTGGCAAGCTCTGGCTTGCCGCAGAGGTAATCCTGTTTGTATTGGTAGGAGCGGCAGTTGATATCCGTTATACCTTTGAGGCAGGAGCCGCCGCTATAATTATGATATTGATTGCCCTCCTCTTCCGGGCAGCCGGTGTGGCAATCTGCCTTATCGGCACACCCTTGAGCCTGAAAGAGCGCCTCTTCTGTATGATTGCGTACCTTCCAAAGGCGACAGTACAGGCGGCGATTGGCTCCGTACCACTGGCAATGGGACTGCCCTGCGGACAGCTTGTCCTCTCTGTAGCAGTCCTGGCAATCCTCATTACCGCGCCAATGGGTGCACTGGGCATAGATTTTACCTATAAAAGATTTCTTTGTAAAGATTAGAAAACAGACAGTTAAATGGGAATTTCCCGGGAACCTACACCTGTGTAAAATAGAGTTCCACCGGAACATAATCTCCCCATGCCTTTGAAAGAAGAATTCCAGCCTCCATCAGAGCCTTACCGGTATAAATTTGTCCGGTCTCATTTAACCGGTACTTTTTTGCAGCATCCAGGCTACGCAGACGGACCGGATACCGGAGCATGTTTGCCTCTGTCCGGAATATCATTCCATGCACCAAAACCTGTTTTTTATCCTCCGATACAAAGGACCAGATTGCAAACTTATCCTCCATCGGATTGCTTAACCGGTGATAACTGCCATTATGGATTAGTGCTCCATACTTCTTAAAACGTACAATCTGCTCTGCCACCTCAGCCTTTTCTTCCTCTGAAAGAGTATTTAAATCCAGCTCATAACCGAAGCTGCCTGCCATTGCTGTCACTGCTCTGGTCTCCAATGGTGTAATCCTTCCAGTCTGATGATTCGGTACGGCAGACACATGGGAGCCCACTGTGGAAACTGGATAGAAAAAGCTGGTGCCATACTGTATCTTTGTCCTTTCATAAGCATCTGTATCATCACTGCACCAGATTTGTGGACAGTAATATAACATCCCTGCATCAAATCTTCCGCCGCCTCCGCTGCAGCCCTCAAATAACACATCCGGATAGTCCGTGGTCAAACGCTCCAACAATTCATAAAGTCCTAAGACATACCGGTGCGGCATCTCACTCTGCCTGCCGGATGAAAGCCCAGGAGAATACCAGTCACTAATACTTCTGTTCATATCCCATTTGATATACTCCACATTTGCACAATCCAGCACATTACTGATTTGCCGGTACAGATAATCCCTTACATCCTGCCTGGTCATATCAAGCACAAGCTGATAACGTCCCCGCATTGGCTTCCTCCCCGGAATCTGAATTGCCCAGTCCGGATGTTCCTTATAAAGATTACTCTCTTCTGATATCATTTCCGGTTCAAACCAGATACCGAATTTCATACCCAGACCATTTATCCGCTCCACCAGTTTTTCCAGTCCGCCCTTTATTTTGTCCTCATTTACAAACCAGTCACCCAGTCCGGTGGAATCACTGTCTCTCTTTCCAAACCAGCCGTCATCCAATACCATCATATCAACCCCCAGTTCGGATGCCTGCTTTGCAATATTAAATATTTTTTCCTCATCAAAGTCAAAATAGGTGGCTTCCCAATTATTGATTAATACCGGCCGCTCTGTCATTTTATATTTGCCACGGCAGACATGCTCTCTTATCACCTTGTGAAACCGTCCGGAAAGCTTGTCCATGCCCTCATCTGAACAGGATAAAATAACCTCCGGCGTATAGAAGCTCTCGCCACCATTTAATGTCCAGCAAAAGGTATCCGGATGAATCCCCATCACAATACGGGTCTGGTTCAACTGGTCAAGCTCTATCTGTGTCTGAAAGCCGCCACTGTACATCAGAACCGCTCCCATACAATACCCACTGGTTTCTGTGCAGTTTTTCTCACACAGTAAAACAGACGGATTCTGCTGATGGCTGGAGGTACCCCTTGTACTTCCGCTTTCCTGCACACCATGCAGCAGCGGTACTCTTTCTACCTGCCGTTCCATGGCATGCCTTCCATGAAAATGCATCCATTCCCAGTCACCATATGGCATATCCATGGAAAGGCTGTGTGCCCGGTTAATTTTAACAGGCATTTCACCATCATTTATGATGACAACACTTCTGGTAATCACATCCTGATTTTCCAATACTCCATATTTTAATATGACACGGATATCCGTTGCAGTATCCTTTAAGATAATTTCCAGGGTTTCTGCCTCTTCCTCTCCGGCATAAACAGCCGGAAGACCCGGTATAGAATATTTTCCCTTTGAAATCTTATGCTCCTGATATCTTAAGTCCAGTGCAGTACTTCCGTCCCCATGGGTTACGGAAATGGCAGGAACACGGTAATCTCCTGTCCCTGCTGTCCCGTATTCCAAGGGCAGGGTATTCAGGGAATAGGTTCTGCAATTATCCACATCATAAACATTGCCGGCAAATCCAACATCCGGATAATCCAGTAAATAATCCATATTACAATCCGTCTTCTTCCCATACCAGAGGTGAAGCAATACTCCATATTCATCTGCCTTCATCTGATATAATGTATTTTCTGTCTCCAAATAGAAAATCCCATCTTTTACTCTTACTGCCATATCCAGACTCCTCTCAAAAAATTATTTTTTATTAACAAATTGTATATTCACAGGTGGTAAGATTTGCATCCAATACAATCTTATCCTCTTTATAGCTTCTCGTAATTTTTAAGTGGTCGCCTTCTGTCTCCACCAAAATATCTCCGTCAATATGGAAAGCCGGATGAGAATTACGCAGCTCCATTAACTTCTTTAACTCCTGTACAACCGGACGCTCCTGCTCCTTAGCAGCCTCTTCCTTTGTGTAATAATGGCGGTTAATATCCCTTCCGTTTTTTGTCCGTTCCATCAATTCCACATCATTTTCACCTGCCAGCATTCCCACATAATATACCTGTGGTATTCCCGGAGCAAAAAACTGAATCGCACGGGCAAGCAAATAGGCGGCATCGTTGTTCCCTAATGCGGAATAATATGTGGTATTTACCTGGTAAATATCCAGATTATTATAGGCTTCTGAGCTGTAAATCTTCTTGACATTGGCTCCCTGCTTATACATCTGTTCTTTTACTTTATCAATTTCTTCATCCGGAAGCAAATCCTTTACATCCACAATGCCGATTCCGTCATGTGTATCCAGGGTTGTAAACTGCTTTTTCGGGCACATATCAAGCCAGTTTTTCAGATATTCTCCCGTATGGTTATACAATGCATGAAGTGTAATAACCGGCAGGGCAAAATCATAAACCCAGAAGCCCTTGTCCGCAAGCTTCATGGGAATTGTATAATGCTCGTGAATCTCCGGCAGAATCTCTGCATGTTCTTCCTTTACAATATCCTCAATCTCATAAAGCAGCTCCCAGATATCCGGCTCTATGAAAAAACAGCTGGTATCCTGCTTTTTTACCGCATAAGCAAAGGCATCGAGGCGAATAACAGAGGCTCCCTTTTTACACATATTCCTGAGGGTGTCCCGGATAAACTTCTTTGCAGCCTCTTTCGTTACGTCTAAATCAATCTGTTCCTCACAGAAGGTACACCATATCTTTTCTTTAGTCCCATCCTTAAATTCCGCTTCAATATACGGTGCCCGTGGTTTTCTCTTATAAATCTTATCCACCTGTTCCTCTGTCGGCTCGCCATTTTCCCAGAATTCCTTGTAACGGATAAAGAAATCCTTATAAGGAGAGTCCTCCTTCTTCTGTAAAAAATCCTGAAAGTATTCTGAGCTTGCAGAGATATGGTTGACCATAAAATCAAACATCAGGTAATATTCTTTTCCCAGATTTTCCACATCTTCAAAGCTGCCAAATTTCTCATCAACTCTGTCATAACACATCGGCGCAAATCCCCGGTCTGCAGAGGATGGGAAAAAGGGCAGGATATGCACCCCGCCCACAGCAGCCTTATAATGAGTATCTAAGATTTCATGCAGCTCCTTTAAGTTCTTCCCTAAGCTGTCCGCATAGGTAATCAGCATAATCTTATTCTTTAACTCCATATAAGTCTCCTTTCTATCATCCCTTGACAGCTCCGTTTGCCACGCCATTCAGAATCTGTTTCTGACAGATAATATAGAAAATCAGAATCGGAATCAGGGCAAGCAAGTACGATGCAAATGCCAGATTATAGTTTGTTCCAAACTGTGTCTGGAAATTTAACTGTGCTAACGGTAATGTATTCTCTCCCGTTCCGGACATGATAACAAGTGGTGTCATAACATCATTCCATGTTCCCAGTGCCGTTAAAACAGCTACCGTTGCATGCATCGGCTTCATCATCGGGAAGATAACTCTCCAATATGTAGTCCATGCATTGGCACCATCAATCTCTGCTGCCTCCTCCATGGCAAGGGGAATATTTTTTAAATATCCGGTATAGAGCAAAACATTGATTGGCATATAAAATACCAGATACAGCAGCACAACACCAAAGCGGTTTGCAATTCCCATCTGCGCAGTCTGCTTTACCACCGGCATCATCAGAATTGCAAACGGTACAAACATACCGCTTACGATATAAAGATAAATGAACTTGTAAGCTTTTTTATGTGCCATGCTTCGTCCGATTACATAGCCTGCAACCGAATGGATTAAAATAGCCAGTACAATGGTTGCCACGGTAATTAATAAGCTGTTTCCTAAAGAATGCCAGAAATCTGTTACCTCCATTGCCTCCCTGAAATTGTCAAGGCTCCAGGTTGCCGGAAAAGCAAGGGCTCCCGCCACATCATTTGTCATTTCTGACGGCTGCTTAAACGCAATAATAATTGCCATGTATAATGGGAAAAACACGGTCACACAGCCCAGAATCAGGACCAGCGTCAATACCCAGTTTGTCTTACCTACACGATTTTTCTTTTTCATCATAGCTGCTCCTCCTTCTTATTTAATACAGTCATCTGGAATACAGAAAATGCAACGATTACGATAAAAAATACCACTGCATTGGCACTCTGGAATCCAAACTGTCCACCGTCCATACCATTTTTATATATCAGATAAGAAATAGACTCTGTACTCTGTGCAGGACCACCCTTTGTCAAAGATACAATCTGGTCAAATACCATTAAGAAGTTTTTTGTACTCAATACAAGGTTAATGGTTACAAAAGGCATAACCAGAGGAAATGTCAGCTTCCAGAACTTTTTCCAGCCACAGGCACCATCAATCATGCCCGCTTCATAAACATCCTCCGGCACGGTCTGCAGCCCGGATATATAAATAATAGTATTCATCGCAACTGCCTGCCATACTCCCACAACAAGAACGCCAACCCATGCATATTTCTCACTTGCTAAAATGCTGTTTTGAAGCCAGCTGATGTTAAAAACCGAACCCACAGCAGGTAAAATATAGGTGAAGATAAAGCTGAAAATATAACCGATAACCAGTCCGCCCAGAATATTCGGTACAAAATATATTCCCCGCAATGCACTCTTAAACTTAATTCTGCTGTTTAATCCCAGCGCCAGTACAAGGCTCAGTACATTTACCAGAATTGTACCTGCAATTGCATATTTAAAAGTGAACAAGTAACTTTTTCCGACTCTGGAATCCGTAAACAAATCTGCATAATTACGTAATCCCACAAAATCATAGCTGCCGTAACCCCTATAATTGGTAAAGCTGTAAATCATACCTTTAATCATAGGAAGTGTGTTAAAGGTAAAAAACAGAATAATGACAGGAATGATAATTGCTAAATAGGTTTTATCTCTGTTTGTCATTGTTTTTAACTTCTTCATTCTGCGCCCTCCATTTCCTCTTTATAATCCTGAACCTTACGAATCAAATCCCGGTTGTAACGTTCCCATTCCGTATCAAACCGTTTCAGGAAGGTATCTATAGCATTTTCATCCTCATCTAAAAGGAAGGTCTGAATCATGGCATCCACACTCATCTCACTTGGATAATGATGGTCCTGATAATCTGCCATCCTTCCCTCTTCAATATAGGACTTCATTCCATCTAACATTGACGGAAGCGTAAACTCACTATCCTTACATGCAATACCATTCTGATTATTTAAGTAAATCTGAATTGTCTCATCCTCATAGAGATAACGGAGCACCTCGTAGGCTGCCTCCTTATTTTCACAATTCTTCATAACACTGAACTGTAAATCGATACCGGAATTCAACACATTATCTGCCTCATCTTCATTTGCCGGGAATACAAACGAATCAATATTCATATCCGGATTAACTGATTTAATCTGCGGCACAGCATAGCTTCCGATTACATACATGGCAGATTCTCCTCTTGCAAATGCGGTACAGGCATCATTGTATCCATATGCATACGGATTAGGCTGGGAGTAATTTAACAGCTCCTTCATCTTTACTGCCACCTCTTTATAGGCCTCCGTAAAGGTTGTATTTCCTAAGTTCACCTGATTACAGGTATCGGAATCTGCAAGCCCTACTGCCAGAGCATTCCATGGTGCCAGACAGGTCCAGGTATCCTTAAAGCCAAAGTAAAGCGGCTGGATTCCCGCTGCTTCAATCTCATCACACAATGCCGTAAACTCACTCCATGTCTCCGGAATCTTCCATCCATGCTCCTCAAACATGTCCTTGTTATACAGAACACCTGCTGCGTTACCTGCAAATGGAAGTGCATATATCCCCTCCTTCGGAACAAATTCCAGTTCCTTATCCATATCCAGATAAGCCTGCTTTACATCCTGGATTCCATCAAAATCCGAGATATCCATGAACAAGTCAGCATCCAGAAAGTTGGAATAATTGATATCTCCACCGATTCCGATAATATCCGGATAATCCTCCCTGATAAAACGGGTCTTTAAAATCGTCATTGCCTCATTGGGAGACTCAATGGTTAAATGAATATCGTCATGGGTTTCATTAAACCGTTCTGCAATCTCCTCAAAGGCTTTGACAGCCTCCGGCTTGTAATGTACAATCTCAATTTCGGTCACACCATTGTTCTCTGCCTCCTTGCCACATCCCGCAAGTCCCAGCACCGTACAGCAAGCCAGCAATACAGTTGCAATTCGCTTCACTCCTTTTCTCATTGCGCATCCTCCTTTACTATTTTTGCCTCATAAGGGCGTAAGCCGCATCTGTCATGTTCCTCTCTATAATTACCAAGCAGAAGCTTCCCATTCTCCCACTGTTGTAATTCCTTGATATACAATTCCTTATCTGTAAAATTACAGATTACCAAAATCCGCTCTCTCCCCAGCCGCCGGATATAAGCAAATACATCAGTATCCTCCTCTAAAAACGGTTCATAGCTTCCTTCCCGGATAACTGGTTCTGTCTTTCTCAAATGAATCAGCTTCTGATAATAATGAAATACGGAATCTTCTTCTATCAACTGCGCCTTTGCATGTATCATGGTATAGTTAGGATTACATCGAATCCACGGCGTTCCGGTTGTAAACCCTGCATTATGGCTGTCGTCCCACTGCATCGGTGTTCTTGCGTTGTCCCTGCTCTTTGCATAAATGGATTGCATAATTTCGGACTCCTCATATCCCTGCTCTAACCGTTCTCTATAGAAATTCAAGGTTTCCAAATCACGGTATTCCTCTATATCATACCGTACATTCGTCATTCCCAGCTCTTCGCCCTGATAGATATAAGGAGTACCCTCCATTCCATGAATAACCGTTGCCAGCATTTTTGCCGATTTGGTTCTGTATTCTTCATCATTTCCAAACCGGGAAACGGAACGAGGCAAATCGTGGTTTTCCAGAAATAAGCTGTTCCAGCCTTTTCCGTGTAAACCCTGCTGCCATTTAGTAAATACCTTTTTCCATTCCACAAACGGCAGAGGAGCCAAATCCCATTTTTCCCTGCCCTTTTGCTGGTCCAACACCATATGCTCAAACTGGAATACCATGGATAGCTCAGAGCCATCCGGATTACTAAACTGCTTCGCCGTATCAATGGTTGCACTCCATGCCTCACCCACCGTAATCAAATCCGCTTTTTGAAAGGTTTCCCGGCTCATTTCCTGTATGTAGTCATGCAGTTTCGAGCCCTCTGCCATGATTTTTTGGTCCGGCTCTTTTGCAATCTGGTCGATGACATCTAAACGAAAACCTCCGATTCCTTTCTCTATCCACCAGTTAATCATCCTGTATATCTCCTGCCGTACCCTGGGATTATCCCAGTTTAAATCCGGCTGCTTTACCGCAAACTGATGCAGATAATACTGTCCGCATTCCGGCACCCATTCCCATGCCGGACCGCCAAAGGCAGCCTTCAAATCATTCGGCAGAACTTCCGGCTTTCCATCACGCCAGACATAGTAGTCGTGATATGGATTCTCCCTGCTTTTTCTCGCCTCCATAAACCATGGATGTTCATCTGAGGTATGGTTTAACACCAAATCCATAATAATCCGGATTCCTCTGTCTGAAGCCTCTCTTATCAGCCGTTCCATATCTGCCAGATTGCCGAAAAGCGGGTCAATATCCTGATAATCTGAAATGTCATATCCATTATCCGCCTGTGGAGATTTGCAGACCGGAGACAGCCAGATTGCTCCAATCCCCAGCTCCTTCAGATAATCCAGCTTTTCAATGATACCCGGTATATCTCCAATACCATCCCCATTACTGTCCTTAAAGCTTCTTGGATAAATCTGATACACAACTGTCTGCTTCCACCATTCCGTATTCTGCATAGCATCACCCCTTTACTCCCAACCGTTATAATCATTTTCTGCCTCTTGTCATTACACATACATTCTCTGTTCTTCACAACTATTATTATGATTTTATAGTATTCAGTTATGTTAGGTTTTTCAATTAGTTTTGTACAAAACCAGTATTTTATATAACCTTTTTCAATTTTTATTATGCAAATTGCACAACAGAATAGTATTGAATATTGTAAAATAATTCTTCATAAAAAAAGACTGCCCGAGAAGTACATATATCCTTTCAGGATATCACTATCTACAGGCAGTCATTGTATTTTCAATATTTATATATAGCTCTATTCCACGCTAAGAACCAGCACCTCACATGATTCTAATATAACCGTCTTCTTATTGTTCATTACTATCCGGTGCTTGCCGTTTGATAACAGAATCTCCCTGCACCTCACCGGAAGTGCAAGTGTTTCTTCATCCCTGCCAAAGTTCGCAAGAATCATTGCCTTTTTATCCCCTGACACACGGCAAAATGCAAATACATTCTCATTATTCTCAAATATTGGCAGAAAGTCTCCATAGACAAATACCTCTTTCCAACCGGCAGATTTTCTTAATGCAATCAGCTTCTTATAATAAGCAAGCACAGAGTTATCATCTTTTTGCTGAGCTTCAACATTTATTTCTTTATAATTATCATTTACCCTAAGCCATGGTGTTCCTTCTGTAAATCCGGCATTATCCCGGTCATTCCACTGCATAGGAGTTCTGGCATTATCCCTGCTGTACTTAAAGCATACTTTCAACGCTTGTTCTTTGGTCATTCCGGCATTTAACGCCCTTTCATACTGATTGTATGTATCAAGGTCGTCATATTCACTGATATCCTGCATTTCACAATTCATCATGCCAATTTCCTGCCCCTGGTAAATAAACGGAATTCCCCGAAGCAGCACACTCACCGTTCCCAGCATTTTAATCCCATTTGGATTCCTTGCATAATCAGGGAGATATCTGCTTGCTCCCCGCGGCTCATCATGATTTTCAATTATATTAGCAAGATATGCTCTCCCCTGGCAGCTTATCTGTGAATTGATAATGGTCTTTTTCCATTCCACAAATTCAATATCCTTTGCATCATACCATCCGTTCTTTCCCTCTGACAGGATATGGGGAGCAAAATCAAACATGCTGCTAAAATATCCGTTCTCTCCAACAAAATCTTCCAGTGCATCCTCTTTCATATTAAACACTTCGCCTACCGTAAATGCATCATACTTTGAAAATGTTTTCTCCTTTAATTCCGTCAGAAATTCACCCACACCCTGGACATGCTCCACCATCTTTGTACAGGCACACATTCCGTCCAATCCATCTGGTTCAAAATCCGGAAAATCCAAATCCTTCTTTATGTTAATGATTGCATCAATCCGAAAGCCTGCGATTCCTTTATCCAGCCACCAGTTTACCATTTCAAACAGCTTGTCTCTCACAACCGGATTCTCCCAGTTTAAATCCGGCTGTTCCTTTGCAAACATATGAAGATAGAATTTGTCTGTTCCAGGAACTCTTTCCCATGCACTGCCGCCAAAATAGGAGCGGTAATTGCTTGGTGGATTGCCGTCCTTTCCCTTTTCAAAATAAAAATATCGGGCATATTCTCCCTCCGGATTTTCCAATGCCTTTTGAAACCACTCATGCTGGCTGGAACAATGATTGATGACCAAATCCATTATAATCTGAATATTTCTCTTCTTCGCTTCCTGCAGGAGCAGGTCAAAATCTTCCATCGTTCCAAATTCTTCTGCAATATTATAATAGTCTGAAATATCGTATCCCTGGTCCACAAAGGGAGAACTGTAGATTGGAGACAGCCAGATAATATCAATCCCAAGCTCCTTTAAATAATCGAGTTTGCTGATAACACCCTTTAAATCACCAATTCCGTCTCCGTTACTGTCCATAAAACTTTTTGGATAAATCTGATATGCAACCTTATCATGCCACCATTTTTTCTGCTCCATTGCACCATTTCTCCTTTTCACAATATCGTTTAACTAAGCCTGGCTAATAAACTTCACGCTTTCCCGCACAATCAATTCTGTGGGCAGAACCAATGAATCCAGCCCGATATCCTCGCCCTTTATTTTCATCATTAACAGTCTGACAGCCTCCCTTCCCTTCGCCTCCGGGCTCTGTCTTACAGTTGTGAGGGGCGGTCTGCAAAGTCGTGCATATATATTGTCATCAAAGCCGGTAACGGATATATCGTGCGGTACTGCAATTCCCGTTTCCTGAAATATATTAATTGCTTCACTTGCAAGTAAATCCGATACAAATACTCCGGCTGTATATTCTTTTTTTGCTTTTTTGATGGCGAACTGCCGTAATATTTCATGGCGGATATACTGTTCCGGCGGCAGGTAAACATAGTCCTCCGTTGAAAATTCCAGTCCCGCTTTGTCCAACGCTGCTTTATACCCCTGCAGTCTTTTTGCATTATTGGTAACCGCCGGATATTCCTGGTCACAGAAAAAGGCAATCCGCTTATGGCCTCCCTTTATCAGATAGGAGGTAATCTCCTGCATTCCCTCTTTATCCCGTAAACCTACATTGCAGTAATTTCCCGTTCCCGAATCAATAAACACCAGGGGATAGGGACTGGCACCAGCAAGCTCCTCACAAAATTCAGTATGGTATCCCACCATAATGCCACCCTCCACATTGTAACCGTCAAGGAGCCTTTTTAAATCCACAAAATCCTTCTGTACCGTAAAAATAACACTTCTTCCGTATTTGCGAAGCTCTAATTCAATAGCCCCCAGCACTTCACCAATAAAGGGGTCTACTACAATATTTTCTTTTCCCCATGTGTCAAATCCTACCACAACCAGAGGAATGGCTCCTTCTTTTTTCTTCTCCGTGCGGTAATAGTTATTCTCTATTAATGCCTGCTCAATCCTTCTTCTGGTTTCCGGTGACATTTTCTGTATTTTCCCATTCAATACATTGGACACTGTTGTAGGACTGACTCCCAGCTGCTCCGCAATTTGTTTAATTGTAACCATAATTTCCCCCCTGTCTAATTATCCTTTTCCACCACCTTGCAGCAGGAATCCCTTTCCACCAGATAACATGGAATTTTTACTTTAAGGGGTGTTGCAATACTTAAGTTTGAAGAAACATATAAAAAGTTTGCGCCGTGCTGCCCCATATCATATGCAGGCGCATGAATGGTTGTTAATGCCGGAGATGTGTATGCTCCCATCTCCGTATCATTAAAGCCTATGACTGAAATATCCCCCGGTACCTTAAGCCCGTAATCCTTTATCGCCTTCATTGCGCCAAGCGCCAGCGCATCATTGGCAGTAAATACCGCTGTGGGAAGCTCCTCCTCCTTTAAAAGCTGCTCCATCATCTCATAGCCGGAGGCGGTAGTAAAGCTGCCCTCACGGATAAAGGGCTTGTACTCCAGCTTATTTCTCTTCATATAAGAGATATAAGCCTTCTTCCGCTCATCCCTTACCGGCTCCTTATCCCCGGCAAACTCCAAGCCTCCTAAAAATGCAATTTTCCTGTGACCAAGCTTTGTCAGATAATCCAATGCCAGATTGACTGCCTGCTTAAAATCCATTGTAAAGGTTGTAATCTCATAATTTTCCACCGGCATATCCAGAAACACAATATTCCTGCAAATCCGTATAAACTGTGAAACCTCTTCTTTGCTGAATTTTCCAATGCAGATTAATCCATCCACATCCTTTAAAATCTCCACATAATTTGCATCGGAGCGGAATGTCCGCACAATGGAAATGGAGTTTTTCACACAGAAGTCTTCTATCCCCTGCCGAATCAGCAGGTAATAATTATCCTGCATTTCTTGCTCTGCAGAAAACCACTGTACAATCCCAAGCCGGAAGGCTGCCTTATTCACATTTTTTGTTTTATGGTAATGTAATCTCTTTGCAGCCTCCCATACCTTCTGCTTTGTCTCTGCAGATGCACTCAGGCTTGCATCATGATTCAAGATTCTGGAAACCGCCGCCGGCGAAACCCCCGCCTCCTGTGCTATATCTTTTATGGTTGCCATATATCCTCCTGATAAAAATTTAGTAAACTTTTATTATCATATCACAAATATGCTCAACTTGTCTACGTATTTTGCATAATAATTTAAGTGTTAAAAGCAAAATACCCGTCCAAAAATCAATTGTAAATCACAAGTAAATATTTTTAGGATAATTTAGTAAATTTGTATTGACTTTTTACTAAATAAATATTATATTGAAGATATGATAAGCGTGTGTAATTCTATTGAAACACAAAATTATTCCCATTAACAGGAGGTAGCTGCTATGAAAAACACCAGGATATTGCTGTCCGAATTTCAAAATCAAATCCATAATGATTTACTTACAGACATTTATATCGACACGGATATGCTCCCTTACCAGATAAACCGATATAGGAATGCCATACAAATATACGAGAAAGCCTTTGGAAGCGGTGAGGCTGCAATTTACAGTGCTCCCGGCAGGAGCGAGATTGGCGGCAATCACACTGACCACCAGCACGGAGAAGTGCTGGCGGCATCCATCAACAATGATGCCATTGCAATTGTCGGAGGCTTAGACGAGCCTGTGGTGAAAATCCTTTCCGACGGTTACGACATAATTACCGTTAACCTCTCCGACCTAGAAAAAAAAGAAGCCGAAAAGGGAACTACCCTCTCCCTAATCAAAGGCGTTCTTGCAGGAATGCAGCAGCACGGATATCACTTAGGCGGTTTCCAGGCATATATCACCAGCGATGTGTTAATCGGAGCTGGTCTTTCCTCCTCCGCCGCATTTGAGACCATTATCGGAACCATAATCTCCGGTCTCTATAACGATATGAAAATTTCTCCAATTGAGATTGCCATTATCGGACAGTATGCGGAAAATGTATATTTCGGAAAGCCCTGCGGTTTGATGGACCAGATGGCATGCTCTGTAGGAGGTCTGGTTCACATTGATTTTGCAAACCCGGAAAAGCCTTTGGTTAAACAGGTAGAATTTGACTTAAATGCCCATGGCTACAGTCTCTGCATTACCGATACGAAGGGTTCCCATGCAGATTTAACCGAGGATTATGCAGCAATTCCCGCCGAAATGAAAAAAGCGGCTGCCTGCTTTGGGAAGGAGGTATTACGGGATGTGTCTAAAGCGGAGCTTTTAGCCAATCTAAATAAAATCAGAGAAGAAGTAAACGACAGGGCTGCCCTCCGCGCTATTCATTTTGTGGAAGAAAATGAACGGGTACAAAGGGAGGTAAATGCCCTGCAGACAGATGATTTTACCGGCTTTTTAGATATGGTAAAATCCTCCGGTGATTCTTCCTTCAAATATCTACAAAATGTATATACCAGCCACGATACAGAACACCAGAATGTATCCATCGCCCTGGCTGCCAGCGATTGCATCCTTGGGAAAAATGGCGTCAGCCGGGTACACGGCGGAGGGTTTGCCGGAACCATCCAGGCATTTGTAAAAAATACCGCTGTTCCGGAATACAAAGCTGCAATGGACGGCATCTTTGGTGAAGGCTCCTGCAACGTATTAAAAATCCGTAAGTACGGCGGTATAAAGGTATTATAGTACACTTGAAAAGGAGGATATGATTATGAGTATTTTAGTATTAGGTGGTGCGGGCTACATCGGCTCCCACACAGTTTATGACTTAATTGACGCAGGGGAAGAGGTTGTCATTGTAGACAATTTAGAAACTGGTTTCCGGGAAGCTGTTCACCCGAAAGCAAAATTTTATGAGGGCGATATCCGCTGCCGGGAATTTATCGATTCTGTATTTGAAAAAGAACGCATTGACGGCATCATTCATTTTGCTGCCAATTCACAGGTGGCGGAAAGCATGGTAAATCCCTTAAAATATTATAACAATAACCTATGCGGTACAGAAATTTTATTGGAGAGCATGGTTGCCCACGGAATTGACAAAATTGTATTCTCTTCCACCGCTGCAACCTACGGCGAACCGGAACGGATTCCTATCCTGGAAACAGACCGTACCCTTCCAACCAACTGCTACGGGGAAACCAAGCTTTCCATGGAAAAAATGTTTAAATGGACAGCCGCCGCCCACAAGCTCCGTTTTGTGTCCCTCCGCTACTTTAATGCCTGCGGTGCACATCCAAATGGCCAGATAGGCGAGGCACATAACCCGGAAACCCATTTAATTCCACTAATCCTTCAGGTACCAAATAACCAGCGGGACTTCATTTCCATTTATGGAACGGACTACGATACAAAGGATGGCACCTGTGTCAGGGATTATATCCATGTAAATGATTTGGCACAGGCACATATTCTTGCCATGAAATACTTACGGGAAGGAAGGGAAAGCAATATTTTCAACCTGGGAAATGGTGTAGGCTTTACTGTAAAAGAGGTTGTGGAAGCAGCACGAAAGGTAACCGGTCATCCGATTCCTGCCAGAGAAGAGGCAAGACGTGCAGGAGACCCGTCCACTTTAATTGCATCCAGCGATAGGGCAAAAGAAATTCTTGGCTGGAAACCACAGTTTAATGATTTGGAAACCATCATTTCCACCGCATGGAAATGGCACCAGTCCCATCCACACGGATATCAGGACAAATAGAAAAAAAGGGAGGCAGGCATATGATTCATAATCTTATTCATGAATTAGTGGAGTATGGAATGCGCAGTGGATTAGTAGACGCTGCAGATAAAATTTATGTGACAAACAGACTGCTGGAATTATTCCGGCTATCTGATTATACGGAACCGGAATCTGTAAAAAATGAACCCCGCCAGCTGCACCTGATTTTAGAAGAGCTGACAGACTACGCCTGGGAAAATGGAATATTAGAGGAAAATACGATAACCGATAAAGATTTATTTGACACGAAGGTTATGGGTCTGCTGACCCCTCCTCCATCTGTGGTGAGAAAAATCTTTACCCAAAAATATGCGCAGTCACCAGAGACCGCAACCGATTATTACTATCATTTCAGCCAGGCGACTAATTATATCCGCAGAGACCGGATTGCAAGGGACGAAAAATGGACGGCAGATACGGAATTTGGTCCCATCGACATTACCATTAATCTTTCCAAACCGGAAAAGGACCCAAGGGATATCGCCAAAGCCGCACAGGCAAAAAAATCCGGCTACCCAAGCTGTCTGTTATGCCGGGAAAATGAAGGCTACGCTGGACATTTTTCCCACCCTGCCAGACAGAATCACAGAATCATTCCCATTACATTACAGGGCGAAGCATATAACCTGCAGTATTCTCCCTATGTATATTACAATGAACACTGTATTATTTTTAATGACCGGCATATCCCAATGAAAATAGACAGGGATGCCTTTGCAAAGCTGCTCGATTTTGTCCGGCAATTTCCACATTATACCGCCGGCTCCAATGCAGATTTGCCAATTGTGGGAGGCTCTATCCTAAGCCATGACCATTTCCAGGGCGGAGGCTATGTATTTGCCATGGCAAAGGCGCCCTATGAGTATACCTTTACATTAAAGGATTTTCCGGAGGTTCATGCGGGAACCATCAAGTGGCCAATGTCCGTCATCCGCTTACAGGGCAGGAATCCGGATGCCGTTACCGCCGCCGCTGACCATATTTTAAACACATGGCGGAGTTATACGGACAAAGCTGCCTTTATTTTCAGCGAAACCGATGGCACCCCACACAATACCATTACCCCGATTGCCCGGATGCACGATACACTCTATGAGCTGGATTTAGTACTGCGCAACAATATAACCACCAAAGAGTATCCTCTGGGACTGTACCATCCTCATCCACAATATCATCACATTAAGAAAGAAAACATTGGATTAATTGAGGTGATGGGACTTGCGGTGCTGCCTGCCCGCCTGAAAAATGAGATTGCCCAGTTGGAAGATGCCATTCTTAGCCATAAGGATATCCGGGAAAATGCGGATATTGAAAAGCATGCCGACTGGGTAGACAGCTGGATAGGAAATTACACTGTCACCAGCGACAACATCCATCCCATTATGCAAACAGAAATTGCCAATGTATTTGTTAAGGTGCTGGAATGTGCCGGTGTTTACAAGCGCACACCAGAGGGCAGGGAAGCCTTCCTAAGCTTTATTAACGCTTTATAAGCTTGAAATACCGCTGCAAATACGATAAAATAAAAAGAAAACCTATGGGGAGGTATAACATGAGATTAGTAACACGTTCCGATTTTGACGGACTGGCTTGTGGTGCTTTATTGCTGGAGGCTGGAATCATTGATTCCTGGACCTTTGCCCATCCAAAGGATTTACAGGATGGACTGGTTCCCGTTGATGAGAATGACTGTCTGGCAAATGTTCCGTTTGTGGAGGGGTGCGGACTTTGGTTTGACCATCACTCCAGCGAACATGAACGCCAGCAGCTAGAGGGTAAATATAAGGGCGAGAGCCGCATTACCCCATCCTGTGCCAGAATCATTTATGACTACTACGGAGGCAAAGAGCGCTTCGGCCACTTTGACGAAATGATGGAGGCTGTTGACAAGGTTGACTCCGGCAATCTTACCATTGACGAGGTTCAGAACCCTACAGGATGGATTTTAATTGGTTTTCTAATGGACCCGAGAACAGGGCTTGGCAGATGGCGTAATTTCACCATTCCGAATTACAAGCTAATGGAAGAATTAATGCAGGCATGCCGTACAATGAACACGGATGAGATTTTGAATCTCCCGGATGTGAAGGAACGAATTGACGTATATTTTGAACAGACTGAGAAGTTCAAGGAGATGGTAAAGGAACATACCCGTGTGGAGAAGGACGTTATCATTTCTGATTTGCGGGGTGTTGACCCGATTTATTCCGGCAACCGTTTTATGATTTACAGCATGTACCCGGAGCAGAACATCTCCGCATGGATTGTAAACGGCAAGGGCGGAAAAGGTTGTTCGGCGGCTGTAGGCTACAGTATCCTGAACCGCACCTCTGACGTGGATGTGGGAAGCTTAATGCTGAAATATGGCGGTGGCGGACACAAGGCTGTGGGTACCTGCCAGTTCAGTGATGAAGACATGAAGACAGAATTACCTAAAATGCTGGATGAGTTAATCAACGGCGTAAAATAATACAATACAGACACACTGCCGGAGCCAGGGAATCCCCAACGGATTTACCGCTCCGGCTATCCTAATATTTCCTTATACACCCGGAATACATTCTGGTACATAATTTTATCAATTTCCTGCTGGCTGAAGCCATTTTTTTCAAAGATGACTGCCAGCCCATCCATTTTTTCTACCCTTGGGCAGCCCTGATATGGGGGAATCCCGTCAAAATCACTGCCCAGCCCCACACATTCTATTCCTCCAACATCCGCAATATGTCTTGCATGCTTTCCAATATCCGGTTCTCCTGTTACGGAATCCCTTAAAAAGTCTGCACAGTAATTAAGCCCCACCACGCCGCCTCTGTCTGCAAGCCTCCGTATCATATCATCTGTCAGATTCCGCACCCACGGGCACACCGCCCTTGCGTTGGAATGGCTTGCCACAAAGGGTCTCTTTGTATACCTTACCACATCATAAAAGCCTGCGTCCGATAAATGGGAGACATCCACTATCATTCCCATTTCCTCCATCTCCTCCACAAACCGGATTCCGGTTTCCGTCAGCCCATCCGAGGTATTGGGCGTATAGAAATCCTTATTTCCGTTAAGGTTTGGATACCCGATTTCATTGGGGAAATTCCATGTCAGCGTCATCATCCGGACTCCCTGGTCATATAGATAATGGAGATTTTCAGGCTTTCCCTCACAGGCTTCCCCACCCTCCACGGTAAGCAATGCAGAAAGCTTTCCTGTTTTCTCATTTTCCAAAATCTCCTTCGTGGTCACCACCTGGGAAATCCAGTCCGCATTGTTGTCCATTTCTTCCCGGAAAACAGACAGCAATTCCCTTACGGTTGCAAACGAGCTTGTTTGCGGCTTTTGCTCCACAAATAAAGCAAAATTTTGTACCGAGCAGCCCCCTTTTTTCATCCTCTCTAAATCAAGCATAAGCTTATTTCTGCGGAGTGTCATATGCTCTCCTCTTTTTCTTCCCTCCAGAAGCTCATGCATGGTATCACAATGCATATCAATTACCTTCATACTACACCTCTTTTCCTGGTTTTCCTTCTATCCTAATATATAAAAATGTAACGTAATAAATGACACAGAATCACTCAGAAAAGGTCCACCGGACCTTTTCCTTATATGCATGGCAACGCAAAAATAGCTTCTGACTGCATTATCCAATACGGTTAGAAGCTATTTCGCTACGCTCTGATTATATAAATATATTCTTCACGGACATTTTTTATTGAATTGTCTTAATCCATCCCTCAGGTGCCTCAATACGTCCCATCTGGATTCCTGTCAGCGTGTCGTATAACTGTTTTGTGACAGGACCCATCTCATCCATGCCGCTTGGGAAACAGATTTCCTCACCATGGTCAACAATCTTTCCAACCGGAGAAATCACAGCAGCTGTTCCGCAAAGACCGCACTCTGCAAAATCCTTAACCTCTGCAAATTTTACCTCTCTATGCTCTACGGTCAGACCAAGATATTTCTCAGCTACCACCATAAGAGAACGGCGGGTAATAGACGGTAATATACTGTCTGACTTTGGAGTTACCATCTTGCCATCCTTTGTGATAAAGATAAAGTTGGCTCCACCGGTCTCCTCTACCTTTGTACGGGTTGCTGCATCCAAATACATATTCTCTGAATATCCCTGGTTATGTGCATCCACAATGGCATGCAGGCTCATGGCATAGTTAAGACCTGCCTTGATATGTCCTGTTCCATGCGGTGCTGCACGGTCAAAATCAGACACACGGATTGTAATCGGCTTTGCGCCGCCCTTAAAATATGGGCCAACCGGGGTAACAAAAATACGGAACTGGTATTCATCAGCCGGAGCCACACCAATTACAGGGCTGCTGCCAAACATATATGGCCGGATGTACAGGGTTGCTCCGGAGCCATATGGCGGAACATAATCTATATTCGCCTGTACCGTCTTAACAACTGCCTCAACAAATTTATCCTCCGGGAAAACCGGCATCTCCAGTCTCTTACAGGTATCTGCCATTCTCTGGGCATTTAAATCCGGACGGAAACATACAACATGACCATCCTCTGTGGTATATGCCTTAAGTCCCTCAAAGCATGTCTGGGCATACTGTAAAACTCCTGCACACTCACTGATTGTCACATTTGCATCACTTGTCATGACACCCTCATCCCAAGCGCCGTTCTTATAGTTTGATACAAACCGGTTCTCCGTTTCTACATAACTGAATCCTAAATTTGACCAATCGATGTTTTTACTCATCTAAAAAACTTCCTTTCCTCGGCTATTTTGCAACATCTGTCTTTCCCTCATTTGTTGTATTGCCTATCCTACATTTTCGCCGTACCAATCAGGCATTCTGTCTAATCGTACTTTTGTTCATGTATTACATGAACCAAGTTTACCACCAGCCTGCTATTTGTGCAAGCTAAAATCCTGTATTCCTGCTACTATGAAACATGAAAAAATTTCTTTTTACTTCTGCTGATAACATATTCTCTATATTATAGGGCTTTTATTCTTTTTAATGCCTCTAAAGTATTCTCATAGGTTCCAAATGCAGTCAGTCTGAAATATCCCTCTCCACTTGGGCCAAAGCCTGAACCAGGGGTACCAACCACATTTGCATTGGCAAGTAAATAGTCAAAAAACTCCCAGGAGGTCATTCCATCCGGTGTAGTAAGCCAGATATATGGTGCATTCACACCGCCGGAAACCGTAAAGCCTGCCTCGGCAAGACCTTCCTTGATAATCTTCGCATTATTCATATAGTAAGCAATCTGCTCCGCAGTCTGTTTCTTTCCCTCTTCGCTGTAAACCGCCTCACCTGCGCGCTGGATAATATATGGCGCACCATTGAATTTCGTTCCATGACGTCTTGCCCATAACGCATTTAAGGAGGTTCCGTCCTCTGCCTTCAAAGCCTTTGGCACAACAGCATATCCAAGACGGGTTCCTGTAAAGCCTGCATTCTTTGAAAAGCTTTTAAGCTCTATTGCACAGGTTTTCGCGCCCTCACACTCATAGATGGTATGCGGTACATCCTCCTCGCTGATATAAGCCTCATAAGCCGCATCATAAATGATGACTGCCCCAACTTTATTGGCATAGTCCACCCACTCCTGCAGCTGTGGCTTCTTAATGGTTGCTCCTGTCGGGTTATTTGGAAAACATAAATAAATGATATCCGGTGTCTCCTCCGGCAGCTCCGGTGCAAATCCATTCTCCGCCTTACAAGGCATATAAATCACATCACTCCAAAGCTCTGTTTCCTTGTTATATGTGCCCGTTCTTCCAGCCATGGCATTTGTATCTACATATACCGGATATACCGGGTCGCAGACAGCAATCCTGTTGTCAATTGCAAAGATTTCCTGAATATTGCCGGAATCACATTTTGCCCCGTCACTGACGAAAATTTCATCAATGGCAATATCTGCTCCTCTTGCTGCATAATCATTTTTTGCAATTGCACTTCTTAAAAATTCATAGCCCAAATCCGGTGCATAACCGTGAAAGGTTTCCTTCACTGCCATTTCGTCCACTGCGGCGTGCAGGCTGTCAATGATTGCGGGAGCCAGGGGCTGGGTCACATCTCCTATTCCTAAGGATATAATCTCCTTATCCGGATTTGCCTCCTTATATGCATTTACTTTTTTCCCAATGGTGGAAAACAGATAGCTTCCCGGCAGCTTTAAATAATTCTCATTTACCTTAAACATAATATCCTCCTTCGCTCCTCCCTTTCGGAAGTCCATTTCATTTATGAATATTCAGGCGCCAGTTGTCCTGAAGATTACTTCTGTCAGTCAAAATCAATCTCTCCATCAAACACTACCGTGGCAGGACCGGTCATATATACCAGATTTTCTTCCCTGTCCCAGCGCACCAGTAAATCACCGCCCAACAGATGAAGCGTAATCTCATCCTCTGTCAGCCCATTTAAAATGCATGCCACTGTTGATGCACAGGCTCCGGTTCCACAGGCAAGCGTTTCACCGGTTCCCCGTTCCCAGACACGCATATTAACCGTATTCCGGTCTAAAACCTGGATAAATTCTGCATTCACCCTGTTAGGAAAAAGCTCGTGTCTCTCTAACACCGGGCCCACCTCTTCCAGAGGAAAATCCGCAGTATTTTCTACAAATACCACACAGTGGGGATTTCCCATGGACACACATGTCATCCTGTACTCTTTTCCAGCTGCCAAAACCGGCTCATTTACCAGAATGTCTTTTTCCGATTTTACCGGAATCTTAACCGGTTTAAGCTCCGGCTCTCCCATATTCACTGTGACGGTTTTTACCTTACCATCCTCTATGTGTAAATCCAGATATTTAATACCCGCCAGCGTCTCCACCGAAATATTCGTCTTATCCGTCAATCCATAATCATAAACATATTTGGCAACACACCGGATACCATTTCCACACATTTCCGACCTTGAACCATCTGCATTGTACATATCCATACAAAAATCTGCCACCTTGGATGGTTTTATCAGAATCAACCCGTCAGAGCCAATTCCAAAATGTCTGTCGCTAACCTTAATTGCTGCCTGGGAAGGATTCTTTACGTCCTCTTTGAAACAATTCACATATACATAATCGTTTCCAAGGCCTTCCATCTTTGTAAATTTCATAAGTCCAGCCTCCCTTAAAAAATATCCAGAATCATGTGGGCAGTCTCCACAAGATTCGTCCCATTATCCATACTCTTTTTCTGCAAATACCGATGGGCTTCTTCCTCGGAAAAATTCTTCTGCTTCATCAGCATCATTTTTGCATGAGAGATAATCTGCTTTTCTTCGTCTGTCCGAACAGCAGGCTTTGATTTCTTTTTCTTCATCTGATAGTACAATTTGTCATACATCAGCTGAACATTTTCCACTAAATCCGCCGCCTTAATTGGCATGGAAAGGCAAACGATATCACTGGAATTACACTCAGAATAGTACCGCTTCGATGCCACTAACAGCATATCAAATGTATCGGGCAGATATTCCAGCAGCTCGCTATACATCATATCCACAAATTTGTACCCACTGACAACAATTCCATAATCCAAATCATCTGTCATGTTAATAACCTGTGCCGCTGTTGTGCATGCCGCCATTACCTCAATACCATTCCGCACCAGTAGATTCTTAATACTTTTGGCCTCCTCCAGCTTCGGAAATACTACGATTACGCTAATCACGTTCTTCCTCCTTGCTATAACTGAAAGTCATTTTCCACCAAACGTATTTAGATTTTGTACAAGTACTCATCAATTTCCCATGCCGTTACCTGCTCTCTAAAGCGGTTCCACTCATCTCTCTTTGCAGCAAGATATTTTGCATGAACATGCGGACCTAATACTTCCTTCATGAACTCGTCATCTTCAAAATAATGACATGCCTTGCTTAAGTTTGAAGGAATTGCCTCAATCCCCTGTTCCTCCAGCTCTTTTTTGGACATTTCATAGATATTGCCCTCAACGCTCGCAGGAATTTCCAGACCACGTTTAATGCCATCAAGACCTGCAGCCAGACAGGATGCAAAAAGCAGATACGGATTGGCAGCCGGGTCCGGGGAGCGGAGCTCTACCCGCATATTGGTTCCCCGTGTAGACGGAATCCGGATAAGCGGACTGCGGTTTCCCTCTGACCATGTAATATAAACCGGTGCCTCATAGCCTGGAAGCAGACGCTTATAAGAGTTGACAAGAGGGTTTGCAATCAGTGTCATTCCCTTCATATGGTTCATAATTCCTGCAATGAACTGATATGCCTCTGTGCTGACACCGTTTGGAGCTGAATGGTCATTAAAGATATTCACCCCATCCTTGGATAAGGACATATTAATGTGAAGACCTGAGCCGCAGACTCCATATACCGGCTTTGGCATAAAGCTTGCAAACAGACCATGCCGTTTTGCAATAGTCTTGACTACCAGCTTAAAGGTCATCATATTGTCTGCCGCCTTCAGCGCATTTGTGTATTTAAAATCAATCTCATGCTGGGCAGGCGCTACCTCATGATGGGAAGCCTCAATCTCAAATCCCATCTCCTCGAGATTCAGGATAATATCCCGGCGCGCATTCTCTCCCAAATCAAGAGGAGAAATGTCAAAATAACCGGCTTTTTCATGGCTGATAGTCGTCGGTCTGCCCTCATCATCTGTGTGGAACAGAAAAAATTCACACTCCGGACCCACATCAAAGCTGTAGCCCATATCTGCCGCTTCCTTTAACACCTTTTTCAAAATATAACGTGGGTCGCCCTCAAAGGGTGTTCCGTTGGGTCTGTACACATCGCAAATCATTCTTGCCACTTTTCCGTGCTGCGGTCTCCATGGGAACACCTCAAATGTATTCAAATCCGGATACAGATACATGTCTGACTCATCAATTCTCACAAACCCCTCAATAGAAGAACCATCAAACATACATTTATTATCTAAAGCCTTTTCTAACTGGCTTGCCGTAATCGCTACATTTTTAAGAGTGCCAAACATATCCGTAAACTGAAGACGGATAAATTCAATATCTTCTTCCTCTACAAGTCTCAAAATGTCCTGTTTTGTGTATTTACTCATATTCGTTCTCTCCTTTATGATAATCTGATTTATATATCTACAAGAAATCACATTGAGTTCATGTTATCATAATTGTATTGTTTTTTCAATGGATTTCCTGTAGTCATAACAAAAAAGAACAATCTGATGTAAATTTATAATCCAGCAAAAGAATATTAATAGATATTGCCAATAAAGAAAGGATTTAATAAATAGAAAAAAGTGCCCCAACCCTTGTCACGTACAAGGATTGAGACAATCTCATCTGAACAGCTCCCCATGGGACTCGAACCCACGACCTACGCATTACGAATGCGTTGCTCTACCAACTGAGCTAGGGAAGCAAATATTTAATAACTACTTTTCAGGCATATTCCATTTATAATCCGGCTGCCACTGTAACAATCCAATGACAGCCGTAAGCTTTACATATCTTAATCTACTACGTAAGGCATTAATGCGATGTGACGTGCCCGCTTAATTGCAACTGTTAAAGCTCTCTGATGCTTTGCACAGTTACCGGTAATTCTTCTAGGAAGAATCTTACCTCTCTCTGAAATGTATCTCTTTAATTTGTTCACATCTTTGTAATCAATTAAGTTATTCTCATCTGAACAGAATACACATACTTTTTTTCTTCTACGAATGTTTCTTCTCTTCATTGGAGCATCACTGCGCTCTGGCTTATCTGTTTTATTATATGCCATTTCTATTTCCTCCTATTTTACTGGAACGGGAGCTCATCTTCAATGCCTTCCGGTATACTCATAAATCCATCTCCACTCGCTGCACTAGGAGCCGGACGGTTATTGCCGCCAAAATCTGCACCACCATTACTCTGTGCTGCATTCTTACTTTCTGCAAATTCCTGATTCTCTACGACAACCTCGGTTGTGTATACCTTGACACCATCTTTGTTTGTATAACTGCCGGTTTGAATTCTACCATCAATACAAATCTTTGTACCCTGTTTCAAATACTTCTCTGCAAACTCAGCACCACGGCCAAATACTACACAGGAAATAAAGTCTGCACTCTGCTCACCATTTCTCTGAAATTTGCGGTCAACTGCTAATGTATATCTTGCAATGGCTAAATTACTGTCACCACTTTGAGAATATCTTATTTCAGGGTCTCTTGTTAAGCGTCCCATTAAAATTACTTTATTCATATTTGGATTCCTCCTATTCGTTACGCGTCCTGTCTAACGCATAGGTATCTGATGACTGGTTCCATAATACGAACTTGTGCTTCTACCTGTGCTGGAACATCAGATTCCGCATCGAATTGGATGAAGTAATAAAATCCTTCTTTCATCTTCTGAATCTCGTAAGCTAATCTCTTCTTACCAGCATCCTCAACGTTAGTAACATTACCGCCAAACTTAGCAATTAACTCTTTTGCCTTCTCAACAGCATCTGTTCTAGCGTCGTCTTCGATTTTTGCACTGACAACTAACGCTAATTCATACTTGTTCATGTCTTATGCACCTCCTTATGGTCTCTGGCCCTCCTCATCACTAGGAGAACAAGGAAAATTGTGTTATACACCACAGAGATTGATTGTACCATAACAAGTCCGACAAATCAAGCGTTTTCTATAAAACCTTTAAAATTCTTTTCCACTAATTTCCTGCTTAACATAACCTGATGGGAGCACCCGGTACAGCGCAATCTGAAATCAGCTCCGGTTCGTATTATTTCCCATGCATTTGTTCCACACGGATGCTGCTTTTTTAATTTAATAACCTGCCCTATTTCAAAATTCATATCTCATTTTCCTCCATAGCAGAAGCTATCATTTGTTCAGTATCAGGAGCCTTCTCCACAGCTTCTGTTCTTACAAATTCCGCTCTCGCTTCCTCCTCTGTTAACGGTTCATTGAAATAATTTCCCTGCAGATAGTTCATAAACAGTCTGTCTGCAAGTTCTTTGCAATGTTCTGATTCAATCCCATTCCCTAAAATCATCTTACCGTTTTCCGCAAAAACTGTCACCATGGTACTAACCAGTAAATAAATGGTATCATTATTGTCCGCTTCTTTAATCATATTTTTATTAATTTTAATTATCTCAAATGGAAGTTCCGTCAAACGGGATAAATCTAAGATGCCTGCACCAAATCCATCCAGATAAAACCGGAATCCATGGGCTGCCATCTGCTCCATCCGCTGTCTTGCCAAATCATATTGTACACAAAATACTTCCTCCGGCAGCTCGATTGCGATATTTTCCGGTGACAAATCATATTTTTGCAGAATATCCAAAATCCTTATTTCCACATCATCTGCCATAAGCTGTTGTCTGGAAAAATTGACAGAAATAATCGGAGCATACATTCCTTCCTTAACAAAGGATTGAATATATTGACACACCTTATCAATCAATACATAACCCATTTCGGTTACATAGCCACTCTCTTCCGCAATCGGAAAAAATTCATTGGGTGAAATATCTCCTAAGACCTCATCCTTCAGACGAAACAAAGCTTCTCCCCGATTATATGTATTTTCTGCGACATCGAGAATCGGCTGATATTTCACATACATTTTTCCATCCTCAATAATATCTTTCAATATAGAAGAAATGCGAATACGGCGCTGCATTTTTCCCTTGCAATCATCATTACAAATGATACACTGGCTCTTTCTGTCCTTTGTAACAAATGTATGTAAATAATCCAACAATTCCAAAATCTCTGCTGAACTGTCAGCCATATCCGGATATTGTACAACTGTAATACATACCATCATCTTATGTGCCAGCGTTCCAGCCTGCCAGGTGTGTTCAAACCGCTCCAAAACCGGTTCACACCAGTTTGTAATTTCCTGCTCTGAAGCCTTATCCAGAATTACTCCAAAGGTGTCCTCGCCATATCGCACGATACCCTTCTTTGGCGAAACCTCCTCTAAATATTTTGCAACCGCTTTAATCAATTCACGCCCATTATGGCAGCCATACTCATAATTGACCTGTTTAAAATCATTTAAGATAATTAATGCAACTGTCATTGCCTGATTTGTTCCAATCCGGTAATCAATCATCTTTTTAAAAGAATTCCCATTGGGAAGCCGGGTCAGACTATCCATCCGGGCTGTATAATTATAACTATATAAATATAACAAAAGCAAAATAACAGTATAACCAAAGCCAAGACTGGCAACAGATTTAAAACGATATTGCATGTAATAACTGATAAGCATTATAAATGGAATTACACAAAAAACATACTGCTTTTTCTCAGATAATCTGCTGTGGTTTTTTACCAGTATGGCAAGGTATATTAGCAGAGAAAGTATCACTAATACATAGGGGAGCTTGTACCATGAATTGAAAACAATCTGCATAGTTCCTTCCACTCTGCTTACATCAAAAATCTCATGATTTGCCCAATTTGCCATTAGCAACAGTAAATTCAAAAAAGACGGCATTCCGATTATAATATATGTATGCACCGGGATTATATTCCGGTTATACAACACCTCAATCAGATAATTATTTAAATAAAACCAAATCCATACCATTGTCCAGAAGCTCAAACAAACTATCAGCTCTGCCAGCCACATGAAAGTAAAAATATTATTTCGGACAATAAAACAGGAAAGCAGATTAACCGCTAACAGTACTGTGACAATCCGAACCATATAAACATATAGTCTATCCTTCAAATCAAGCATATTATATCGGTTACTACAGGCAACCCACAAAATACTGCAGATAACCAGACCTGCACCCTCTAAATAAAAATTCAGCCTCATAACCAGCCCCCAAAATCAATTTTAATCTATTTGTGGTTTATTCTAGCATAAATTATTTACAATATAAAGCTTTTCCATATAAACGGAAAATCTTATGAAACCTTGCATGAATTTTCTGTAAAATGAAAAAGGACCCTGCCAGCTTTCACAGGCAAGAATCCCTATCATATCCTTTTCACTCTCTGCAATTCATATATTCATTAAACTCATCCAAATTGTTTCCAAAGACTTCTAACCATATGTACCTGTTCATTTCATTCCAAAATAAAAATGCCCAGAGCCGGAATCGAACCAGCGACACGAGGATTTTCAGTCCTCTGCTCTACCAACTGAGCTATCTGGGCATGGTACTTATATAATAAGTATCGAGTAGCGGGGACAGGATTTGAACCTATGACCTCCGGGTTATGAGCCCGGCGAGCTTCCAGACTGCTCCACCCCGCGATATTAAATTTTAAAATGGATGGAGGTGGATTCGAACCACCGAAGCAATATGCAGCAGATTTACAGTC